>Ga0210406_10003281_pt1 | contig 17870 bp, 12 predicted proteins | sample IncBWC30MmetaG_FD_155454 | JGI IMG/M metagenome (GOLD analysis project Ga0210406, IMG submission 155454) | Forest soil microbial communities from Barre Woods Harvard Forest LTER site, Petersham, Massachusetts, United States - Inc-BW-C-30-M | ecosystem: Environmental > Terrestrial > Soil >... | reverse complement strand
TTCATCGTGCTCGCCCGCAAGCCGAAATGGGCGAGCCGCAACGAACGGCGCGTGATCACCACGTTCGTGTTCCAGGTGCGCAACATCCCGGCCGCGCTCTACAAGGCGCTGGGCGGCTTCGCCACCAATGGCGTCAACATGACCAAGCTCGAAAGCTACATGGTGAACGGCAGCTTCGCCGCCACCCAGTTCTACGCCGACGTGCAGGGCCATCCGAAGGAACGCGGACTCGAGCTCGCGCTCGAGGAGCTGGAATTCGTCTCGCGGCCGAAGTCGCTGCGGATACTCGGCGTCTACCCCGCGCACGGTTTTCGCGAAACCTTCAAGTAGCAGGAAAGCCCAGCAAGCGCCTGCCGCGTGCCCGCGGCAGTAAGCGAGGACAGAGGCGATGAGCAACGGCGAGGGAACGGTCCGGCGGACGCTGCACCTGCGCTTTACCCTGCCGGGCGCGGACCCGGATCAGCTCGTGACGATGATGCGCGCGTCGGCGCCGTTCTATCAGCTGTTCGGCAATGCTCAGCTCAAGCTCTTGCGCAATGCCGACGATCCGACGAAGTTCATCCAGGTGATCGACTACGAGACGCCCGAGCATTTCGAGCTCAACCGCCAGTCGATCGCGAGCGATATGCGCCTGCAGACCTATCTGCAGGCCTGGCGCGCCATGCTCCCGGGCGCGCTGGAGATCGACGTTTATCAGGAAGTCTGAGGACGGAGGACAGACGACAGACGACAGTTTGTCACACTCAATATCCGTCCTCCGTCCTCCGTCCTCTGTCGTCCGTCCTCAGATTTTCTGATTATACTCCCCGACCTCCTTGTGGGTGCGCAGCACGGCATCGACCGCAGCGAACATCTCGCGCATGCGCACCTCTGAAACTGGGCTCTCGACCACGACGACGAGTTCGGGCTTGTTCGAGGAGGCGCGCACCAGGCCCCAGGTGCCGTCGTCGACGGTGACGCGCACGCCATTGACCGTCACCAGATCGCGGATCGGCTGGCCGGCGACCTTGCCGCCGTTCTTCTTCTCGTCCTCGAAGTGCTTCACCACCGCGTCGACCACGCGGTACTTCTCCTCGTCAGCGCAGTGCGGCGACATGGACGGTGACGACCAGGTTTTCGGCAGCGCGTTCTTGAGGTCGGCCATGCTCTTTCCCGGATTGCGGTCGAGCATGTCGCACACCGCCAGCGCGAAGATGAGGCCGTCGTCATAGCCGCGGCCGAACGGCTCGTTGAAGAAGAAATGGCCGGATTTCTCGAAGCCGGCGATGGCGCCGACCTCGTTGACCCGGCGCTTCATGTAGGAATGGCCGGTTTTCCAGTAGTCGGTCTTGGCGCCGTTCTTGATGAGCACCGGATCGGTCATGAACAGCCCGGTCGACTTCACGTCGGCGACGAACCGCGCGTTCTTGTGCTCCGCCGAGATATAGCGCGCCAGCATGACCCCGACCTTGTCGGCAAAGATCTCCTCGCCTTCGTTGTCGACGACGCCGCAGCGGTCGCCGTCGCCGTCGAAGCCGAGCGCGAGATCGGCGCCGTTCGCCAGCACCGCGTCGCGCATGGCGTGCAGCATCTTCATGTCTTCGGTGTTCGGATTGTATTTGGGGAAGGTGTGGTCGAGCTCGCAGTCGAGCGGCACCACCTCGCAGCCGACCTCTTGCAGGACCTCGGGCGCGAACGCGCCCGCGGTGCCGTTGCCACAGGCGCACACGACCTTGAGGCGGCGCTTGACCTTCGGCCGGTCGGTGAGATCGGCGATGTAGCGCGCGCGCATGTTCTCCACGAACTGGTAGCTGCCGCCATCCTTCATCCTGAAGCGGCCGTTGAGCACGATGTCCTTGAGGCGGCCAATCTCGTCCGGGCCGAAAGTGAGCGGGCGGTTGATGCCCATCTTCACGCCGGTCCAGCCGTTGTCGTTGTGCGAGGCGGTGACCATGGCGACGCCCGGCACATCGAGCGCGAACTGCGCGAAATAGGCCATCGGGGTCACGGCGAGGCCGATGTCGTGCACCTTGCAGCCTGACGCGATCAGGCCGTTGACGAGAGCCATCTTGATCGACGCCGAGTAGGAGCGGAAATCGTGGCCGGTCACCAGCTCGGGTTTGCGGCCGAGCTCGCCGATTAGCGTGCCGAGGCCAAGCCCGAGCGCCTCGACGCCCATCAGGTTGATCTCGCTGCCGAACAGCCAGCGCGCATCATATTCGCGAAAGCCGGTGGGCTTCACCATCGGTTCGGATTCGTAGGCATAGGTATTAGGCTTGAGCTGAGGTTTCGGCTTAGGGAACATGCAGGGTCTCGAATGCGGGTCGCATCCCAATATAGGCACCCATGGCGAATGGCGAATAGCGAATGGCGAATGAGTCTGCCTCCGCGCGCTACCCGCCAATCGCTATTCCCTATTGGCCCGCTTTGCCCGCCGAGTCGGCGCCGCGGCAAGCGGATTGTCGGGCCAGGGATGCTTCGGGTAGCGGCCGCGCATCTCCGCGCGCACGGCGGCGTAGCTGCCGCGCCAGAAGCCGGGCAGATCGCGCGTCATCTGCACCGGCCGGTGCGCCGGCGAGAGGAGTTCGATCAGCAGCGGGACTTTGCCGCCAGCAATCGCCGGGTGGCGGTCGACGCCGAACAACTCCTGGACGCGGACCGCTACCTTCGGCCCGCCGTCCGCATCGTAATTGATCGGAACCCGCGTGCCGGTCGGAGCCGCGAAATGGGTGGGCGCCTCGGCGTCAAGGCGGCGTTGCAGGGGATAGGGCAGGCGCGACTTGAGTGCGGCTTCAAGTTCGTCGGTGGGAAGCTCGGCCAGCGCGGTCTTGCCGTCAAAGAGCGCCGCAAGCCAGTCGACATCGGCGGCCAGCGCGGCATCCGACAAATCCGGCCACTCGGCGCCTTCGGCGCGGCGAAGAAAGGCGACCCGGTCGCGCCATTGCCGCAGGGCCTGGGTCCACGGCAGCCGGTCGACGCCGAGCCGCGCGACACCTTCGGCCAGGACGCGCGCGGCGGCCGCGTTCGCCGCTGCCGGCATCGGCTGCTCGGACAGCACAAGCGCGCCGAACCGGCGGTGGCGGCGCGCGCGCAGGCTCGCGGTCGCTTGATCGAAGGCGATCTCCTTGCGCGTGTCGATGCGTTCGGCGAAGCGCGCCTCGATCTCGGCAAGTGTGATCGGCGCGGCGAGCAGGATGCGGCCCGCGGTGGCGCTGCCGGCAAGCTCGGCCACGGCGAGAAATGGCGTGCGAGCCAACGGAGACGCAGGATCGACCTGCGCGCCGCGGCCGTTGGCCAAGAGGAACGCGCCGGCTCCGCCGCCGCGGTTTTTCGCAATCCGTTCGGGGTAGGCGAGGGCGAGAAGAGCGCCGGCAGATAGCTCCTGGCGCTCCCCTCCCCCTTGTGGGGAGGGGCTAGGGGTGGGGGTCGGGAGGTGGTTCGGCGACGAAGCCGAAAGCATGCGCGTCCGTCGACCTTCGCGCGTCGCCTCTCGACCCCCCACCCCACCCTGCCCCACAAGGGGGGAGGGATTGCGCTGCGTATGCGGAGACGACATCGTTTCGGCAGTCTCCGCCCAGCGTTGCGCCATAGCGCGCGCCTCATGCGCGCGGGGCATGCGGTCGCGGCGGAGGGCATCGAGGCGATGCGTCAAATCGGTGTCGTCCCCGCCGAGGCCGCGTTCGCCGATCAGGACGGCAATCTCGGCGGCAAGGAGTGCGGTGCCTTCGGCGGCAGCGTCGACCACCATGCGGGCGAGCCGCGGCGGAAGCGGCAGCCGGCGCAGTTTCCGCCCTTCCTCGGTGATGCGGCCGTCTGCGTCGATGGCGCCGAGTTCAACGAGCAGCGTCCTCGCCTCGGCAAGGGCCAGGTGCGGCGGCGGATCGAGGAAGGCAAGCTTTTCGGGCGCTGCACCCCATGCCGCGAGGTTGAGCGCAAAACCGGAAAGGTCGGCGGAGAGGATTTCGGGGCGGGAATAGGCTTCGAGCGCCGCGGTCTGCGGCTCGTCCCAGAGCCGGTAGGAGATGCCCGGCTCGGTGCGGCCGGCGCGGCCGCGGCGCTGGTCGGCCGCCGCGCGCGACACGCGCACGGTCTCAAGCCGCGTCACGCCGACATCGGGTTCGTAGCGCGGCACGCGGGCAAGCCCGCTGTCGATGACGATGCGCACGCCTTCGATGGTGATCGAGGTCTCGGCAATCGAGGTGGCGAGCACAACCTTGCGGCGGCCGCGTGCGGCGGGGGCGATGGCGCGGTCCTGCTCGTCGCCGGCGAGGGCGCCGTAGAGCGCAACGACATCGCATGTCGGCTCGAGCCGGCCTTCGAGCAGCGCCTGGGTGCGGCGGATCTCCGCCGCCCCGGGAAGGAACGCGAGCAGCGAGCCAGGCTCAGCGCGCGTTGCGCGGCCGATCGCGTCGGCGATCCGCGGCTCGATCGGCCGCGTATCGCGGCCGACATAGCGGGTCTCGACTGGAAAGGTGCGGCCTTCGGCGGCGATCACCGGGGCCTGGTCGAGGAGCGCGGCGACGCGGGCTCCGTCGATCGTCGCCGACATGACGAGGAGCCGCAGATCCTCGCGCAGGCCCTGCTGCACGTCGCGCGCCAGCGCCAGGCCGAGATCGGCATCGAGCGAGCGCTCGTGGAATTCGTCGAACAGGACGGCGGCAACCCCGTCGAGCATCGCCTCGTCGAGCACGAGCCGCGTGAACACGCCCTCGGTGACGATTTCGATCCGCGTGCGCCGCGACACCTTCGAGCCGAAGCGCACCCGCAAGCCGACCGTGTCGCCGACGCGCTCACCGAGCGTCTTCGCCATCCGCTCCGCCGCCGCACGCGCGGCCAGCCGGCGCGGCTCGAGGACGAGAATGCGGCGTCGCTCCGCCCATGGTTCGTCGGCGAGCACGAGCGGCACCCGTGTCGTCTTGCCGGCGCCGGGCGGCGCCACCAGCACGGCGGTATTGTTGGCGCGCAACGCCGCGGTCAGTTCCGGCAGTGCAACGTCGATGGGCAGCGGCGACAAAGTTTGCACGATATTCACAGTGATAATCCGCGTGAAATCCATATATTACCGGCCATCATGCCCTCCGCACAGAAAGCTCAGCCCGCCGCCGCGCCGGTGAAGAAAGGCGATCACGTCTTTCTCGTCGACGGCTCGTCCTACATCTTCCGCGCCTATCACGCATTACCGCCAATCAACCGCAAATCCGACGGGCTCCAGCTCAACGCCGTGTTCGGCTTCTGCAACATGCTGTGGAAGCTCCTGCGCGACCTCTCGCCGGACGAGCGGCCGACGCATCTCGCCGTGATCTTCGACAAGTCGGAGAAGACGTTCCGCACGGAGATGTATCCCGACTACAAGGCGCACCGGCCCGATCCGCCGGACGACCTGCGGCCGCAGTTCAAGTTCATCCGTGAGGCGGTGCAGGCTTTCGATCTGCCTTGCCTCGAGCAGGACGGTTTCGAAGCCGACGACTTGATCGCGACCTATGTGCGCCAGGCCTGCGAAGCGGGCGCCACCGCCACCATCGTCTCCTCGGACAAGGATCTGATGCAGCTCGTTACCGACGGTGTCGTCATGTTCGACACCATGAAGGACAAGAAGATCGGACCCGCCGAAGTGATGGAGAAATTCGGCGTGCCGCCGGAAAAGGTCATCGAGGTGCAGTCGCTGATCGGCGATTCGACCGACAACGTGCCCGGGGTGCCGGGCATCGGCGTTAAGACCGCGGCGCAGCTCATCGGCGAATACGGCGACCTGGAGACGCTGCTAGCGCGCGTTGCCGAGATCAAGCAGGAGAAGCGCCGGCAGGCGCTGATCGAGAACGCGGAAAACGCGCGCCTGTCGAAGAAGCTCGTCACCCTCGACGATCACGTGGTGCTCGACGTGCCGATCGGCGATCTCGCCGTGCATGAGCCCGACTACAAGCGGCTCGTCGCCTTCCTCAAGGCGATGGAGTTCCACGGGTTGACGCGGCGCGTCGCCGAGTTTTCCGGCGTCGATCCCGCCGAGATCGCGCCCGAGCCGCGGCTGGCGGGAGGTCCCGCGCCGATACCCGCGCCCGCCTCGCGCGAGGATGGCGAAAGCGGCAGGGCCACGCGCGGTCAGGGCACAGGCGCGGCGCCGCAGCTTCCGTTCGACCGGCCGCCGGCGCCGGCCGATCGCTCCGGCCGCGCGAAAGGCAAGGAACCCGAAAGTCCGCTGACGCCGCAGGCGCTCGCGGCTGCGCGCCTTGCGGCGGCGCGCGGCGAAAAATTCGACCGCACGCGATACGAGACCGTGCGCAGCCTCGACCGGCTCCAAGCCTGGATCGAGCGCGCACGCGAGAACGGCTTTGTCGCCATCGACACGCAGACCGCGAGTCTCGATCCGATGCAGGCCGAGCTGTGCGGTTTCGCGCTCGCGGTCGGGCCGAATGAGGCGTGCTACGTGCCGCTCGGTCATCGCCAAGGCGGGGAGGGCGGCAACGGCACGCTGTTCCGCGGCGACGTCGTGCCCGATCAGATTCCCGAAGGCGACGCGCTCGAGGCGCTCAAGCCGCTGCTCACGGACCCGGGCGTGCTCAAGATCGGCGAGGATTTCAAGTTCGACTGGCAGGTCTTCGCGCGCCGCGGCATCGAGATCGCTCCTTACGACGACACCCAGCTGATGTCCTACGTGGTCGACGCCGGCCGCGCCGATCACGGGCTGGGCGGGCTCGCCCAGACCTATTTTGATCACGCCGCAATCGATCTCAACGAGCTGATCAAGGCCGGCAAGACCCGGATCACCTTCGATTGCGTCGCCGTCGACCGCGCCACCGACTACGCCGCCGAGGCGGCCGACGTCGCGTTGCGGCTCTGGCGCGTGCTCAAGCCGCGGCTTGCCGCCGAGCGTGTGCTCAACGTTTACGAGACGCTGGAGCGGCCGCTCGTCTCTGTGCTCGCGCGCATGGAGCGGCGCGGCATCTCGATCGACCGCGATGTGCTGTCGCGGCTGTCCGGCGAATTCGCCCAAGAGGCCGCGGGCCTCGAAGCCGAGATCAAGGAGATCGCCGGCGAGGCCATCAACCCCGGCAGCCCGAAGCAGCTCGGCGACGTCCTGTTCGGCAAGCTCGGCCTGCCCGGTGGCACCAAGACCCGGACCGGCCAATGGTCGACCGGCGCGCGCGCACTCGAGGACCTTGCCGAGCAGGGCCACGTCCTGCCGCAGAAGATCCTCGACTGGCGGCAAGTCTCGAAGCTGAAATCGACCTACACCGACGCGCTGCCGGGCTTCGTCAATCCGTCGACGCACCGCGTCCATACCAGCTACGCGCTCGCCGCGACCACGACCGGACGGCTGTCGTCGTCCGATCCGAACCTGCAGAACATCCCGGTTCGCACCGAGGACGGCCGGAAAATCCGCCGCGCGTTCATCGCCTCGCCCGGCTTCAAGCTCGTGTCGGCGGACTATTCGCAGATCGAGCTGCGGCTCCTCGCCGAGATCGCCGGCATCGAGCCGTTGCAGAAGGCCTTCCGCGAAGGCCTCGACATTCACGCCATGACCGCCTCGGAAATGTTCGGCGTGCCGGTCAAGGATATGCCCGGCGAGATTCGCCGGCGCGCCAAGGCGATCAATTTCGGCATCGTCTACGGCATCTCCGCGTTCGGCCTCGCCAACCAATTGGGCATCGCCCGTGAGGAGGCCGGCGCCTACATCAGAAAGTATTTCGAGCGCTTCCCCGGCATCCGCGACTTCATCGATGAAGCGAAGAAAGCCGCCAAGAAGGACGGCTACGTGCTCACGATCTTCGGCCGCAAATGCCACTATCCGGAGATCAATGCATCGAACGCCTCGGTGCGCTCCTTCAACGAGCGCGCTGCGGTGAACGCGCGGCTGCAGGGCAGCGCCGCCGACATCATCCGCCGCGCCATGGTGCGCATGGAAGGCGCATTGGCGGCGAAGAAGCTATCGGCGCAGATGCTGCTGCAGGTACATGATGAGCTCGTGTTCGAGGTGCCGGAGGCGGAAGTCGAGAAGACGCTGCCGGTCATCAAGAAGGTGATGGAAGACGCGCCGCTTCCGGCGGTCTCGCTGTCGGTGCCGTTGCAGGTGGAAGCGCATGCGGCCGACAATTGGGACGCCGCGCATTAGGGCAAATTTCACCGCGATCGACGCCGCTGCTCTCACCCGCTCGTCCCCGTGAAAGCGGGGACCCAGCGGATTTATCGCCGTCTCGGCACGCTGCGTCTGGATTCGCGCTGGCGCGGGAGAAGAAGGGCGAACTACTACAAGTATTGTTCGATCGGGGCATCGCCGACCGTCACGTATACCAAAGCACCATCCTGAAGCCGGGTGATGAGCTGATTGTTGTCGACCGGATCGACGGTGATGCAGCCGTTGCTCCGCCCCAGCATGCCATTGTTCTTGGCGCGAAAGGCGGCGGTGGTGTACCAGTTCGGGTGCATGATCCATTTGAACGGCGGCGTCTGGTTGATGTACTTGTTGTAGGCGGTAACGCCCTCGAGCACGACCACGATCATGTTTCGATAAACGGTTCCGTCGTAGCGGTCGACGATCGTCTTGTAGTGATCCATCACTTCGGAATGTGTGGTCTTGAGGGGGCCCAGTGGCACCATGTCAAGGTCGGTCTGGAAGCCTTTGAATTTCGTGGCTTTTACATTGGGCCCGTTGTCCCTTCCATGGGCGGCGTAGTGGGCGGTGACCTTACCTGATTTGAAATCCAAAAGGTAGAATCGTTTGTTCGTCGACGGCTGTGAGATGTCGAAGACCGCGAGTGCGTCCTTCTTGGCAAAAATCGGCTGGCGCGAGATCGCAATGGCGCGCTGGACCGCGGCCATGGGAGCGCCGAGCGCCTGGGCCTGCTGCAAAAGCGAGTCGAGTTCGTTGGCCCATGCCGGGGCAGAAACAAGCGCAAGCAAGATCGCAGCCAAGTACCGCATGAGGTCCCCTCGCGGGCAGATGTTAATCAGGTGCCTTCAAACCCGCAAATCATGGCAGCGGTGCGGAATGGTTGAGCCTGCTGCGAAAGTGACGAGACCGGCCTGTGTTTCGGACACAGGCCTTGCAGCATGGCGGCATCTGGTTCGATCGCCTGCCTCGTCGGCGGCGCTGGCGAGCAACGTTGCCGCCAGCGACTCTCACGGCATCAGAAAGACCCCTTTGCCACTCGTCTGCTGGTCGAACACGCGATAGGCCGCATCCGCCTCCTCGAGCTTCCAGCGGTGCGTAAACAAATGATCGACCGCAAGCTCGCGATCCGCGACGAAGCGCGCGCACTCGGCTTGCACGGCGTTGGAGAACGTCCAGGAACCGATAACGGTAAGCTGCTTGCGCAGCATGTCCGGGCTCACGTCCAGAGTCAGGCCGCCGCCTTCGCCGACCAGACAGACGACGCCCCAGGGCCGTGTGCCGCGTACCGCAGTCAATCGTCCCTCGGGTGCACCGGACGTGTCGAGCGCCCTGTCGGCACCCGCACCGTGCGTCAACGCCTTGATGGCCGCGACCGGGTCGCTGGCCCTGGGATCGATCAGCGCGTCCGCGCCGAATTCCTTCGCGCGCGCGAGCCGCTCGGTGCTCACATCGAGCGCGACGACGCGAGCGCCCATGGCGGCTGCGAGCTGCGTTGCCGAGAGACCGACCGGACCTTGGCCGATGATGGCGATCATGTCGCCTTCGCTCAAGTTCATGCGTCGCAGGGCCTGATACGCAGTCCCGGTGCCGCAGGAGATCGCGGCGCCGGTGGCAAAGCTGAGCTCGGCGGGCAATGGCACCAGCGTGTGCGCAGGCACTTTCATGTACGGGGCGTGCGCACCATGCCCGGTGACGCCGTAGACGATGCTTCCATCAACGCACATCTGTGACCAGCCGGCCTGACAATGCAGGCAGGCGCCGCAGCCGGAATAGTGATGCACCATGACGCGCGCCCCGATGCGGGCCGCGGGCTCCTCGACGGCGGCTCCGATCGCGGCCACGACGCCGCACGGCTCATGTCCGGCGACAACCGGGCCGTCCGCCTTGCCGAGTCCGAGCGCGGAGGTCGCACCGGTGGCGCGATAGAACTTGAGATCGCTGCCGCACATGCCGGAAGCCTTGATTTCGACGATCACATCGTGCGGTCCGGGGGCTGGGTCTGGAAATTCGGCCAGCTCCAGCTTTCGTTCGCCGAGGAAAGTCACGCCGCGCATGGTTTCTCCCCACTGACTGGCATGCGGCCGGTCCCCATTTCACACCATACCGCCGCCTCATGTTCCTTCCCGCGGAAGCGCATGGCGCTTTGCCAGCATATCATCCTTCGCGCGACGCAGGCCTCAACCCATCGGAAGGCAGGCGGCGGTGCGAAGCGCGGCGACATCGGCCTCGACTCGTGCGGTATCACGGCGGATGATTTGAGGGTGGGGCCATACCGACGGTGAAGTTCGGATGTGCGGCTTCGGGCATGGTAGGCCTTGAAGCGGCAATCGCTTCCTCGGTGGCCCCGCAAGTTCGATAGGCGTTTCCGAGGGTGGGCAAGTAGACGGCAGGATAGGTTCGGGCTCAGCGCCAAGCGCATACGAGTTTATGGTTCACGTGCCGCGATGTCCATCGCCGCACCGGTGAGCGCTGCGGGTCGATCGCCCGGAAAGCGCTGTGCGGACTATCGCTCAACGCACGTCGGTACGCCGCTGCGCCACGGGCCGGCGCGGCGCCTGCGGCTGCGCGACGAAGGGGAATCCAAACAGCCGCGCGAAGAAATTCCCGCCGCCAAAGATCTGGTCGGGCATGGCGAGCATCTGCCGGCGAACCGCGTTGTCTTTGCGCTCGACCGGTAAGTCGGCAACCTTGCGTTCGTCGCTCTTCATGACGGCCAGCAAAGCCTTGTCGCGGCCGTAGATGTCGGGGCGGAACTGCAGCTTCCCGTCGTCGTCGACAAACGCGGTCTGGTAGGTGAGGTGCACCGGGATGAAGGTCGGAAACTGGATGTCCATCTCGATGTTGCCGAACATCCGGCGGATGCGCTCCTGCGTATAGCCTTCGCCTGGGCGCACGAGTGCGAGCAGCACCTCGGCGTATTTCACCGGATCCTCGACCCGCATGCAGCCGTGGCTGCCGGCGCGCATCGGCCTTGAGAACAGGTATTTCTCATTGGAGTCGTGCTGATAGACGAAGAACTTGTTGGGGAAGTTGAAGCGCAGCCGGCCCAGCGCGTTGTTCTCGCCGGGCGGCTGCGAAATGTGGATGGTGCCGTCGCGGTTGTAGTCGACGTTGAGTCCCATCCGCGCCAGGATCGTCGGATCCTGCTGCAGCATCGGCAGATATTCGTTGTTGGCGATCGAGGGCGGCACGTTCCAGGTCGGATTGACCGTGATGTATTTCATCTCCGCGCTCATGATCGGCGTCGGCGTCGTCGGCTTGCCGTCGACGATCTTCGTCGTCCACACCAGCTTGCCGTTGCTCATGACGCGCAGCATGAAGTCGGGGAGATTGACGATCACATAGGTCTTGCCGAGATCATGCGGCATCCAGCGCCAACGCTCCATGTTGGCGAGGACGATGTCCGTCGGCCGGTCGGGCTGGCGGCCGTTGAGCACGTCGAGGGTCGCCGGCGTGAGCGTGCCGGTCGCCGCGAGCTGGTGCTGCTGCTGGAATTTCTTGACCGCCTCGGCCAGCGCCTTGTCGTAGGTTGCGCCGTCGTCGCCGTCGACGGCGGCGACGCCGAGGCGCTCGCGCAGTTGCGGCACGCGGTCGTCATGGGCGCCGACTTTGGGCACCGGCCCGCTCGCGATCGGAGCCTTGGTGCTGCTTTCCTTTCCGGCGCGCAGTTCGGCGAGTTTGGCCTTGAGCGCGAGATAGGCTTGGTCGTGCGGCTCGTAGGCAGCGAGCGTCTCGCCCACGTCGCCGGCGCCGAGCATGGCGGCGAGAACGTCCGCCGGGTCCGGCGGTTTGAGATCATACAGGATGTCGCCGCTCACGCGCGTCCAATGGACCCGGCCCACCTGCGCGTGATGGGCGTACCTGATGATCGACGCGGTCAGCCTGATCTCGGCTTCAGCGAGGCCGGCTGCGTCGCTGAGCGACGCAAAGTCGGGAGTCGGATAGTCGGCGGGGTCGAGGCCGTCGGCATCGACGTGCTGGAGATAGGCGATCGCCGCCTGGGCGCGGGAATTCGGCTTGCCGTCGGTGATCCACAGCGGCGCATAGCCCCGCCCGGAATAGAATGCGTCGATGGTGGTCCGATCCTCCTTGACGCCGATGATGCCGTCGAATTTGCCGCCCGCGAGATCGTGCAACTGTTCGGCGATGGCGGCGTCCGGACCGCTTGCTGCAGGGGGCGGGGCGGCCGCCTGCGGCGTAGGGGCAGCATCCGTGCCGGTCGCGTCGGCCGGATTGGGTGCCACCGCCGTCGGCGGGGCCGACTGCGCCAGTCGAACGTGTGAAACGGCCGGTGGGGAGTAATTGACAGGCACGACCGGCGCCGGCACGGCCTTCGATGCCTCTGCCATTTTCGCGGCCGGTACTGCAGAACCGGCCGGAGGAGAACTTGGGGCGTCCACGCGGGCTCCGACGAGCGGTCCGGCCGCCTTGCCGCCGGCGGCCGCCGACAGCACAACGATGACGGCGGTCGAGGCCAAAGACCTGGCGAGCCGGCCCTGGGGCATCGGCAACTTCTCACGCACCGCGCGCCACGCGGAACTGACCGGCAATTTCTCGCGCGCGGTTCGCCAATTCTCGCGCACGATTCGCCAATTCTCGCGCACGGATCTGCCAAGCAGAACTCAACTGCATTTGCCGAGACCCCCTCCAATGCGCCGGATGGTAAAGACTTTCGACTCCGTTCGAAAGCCCGAATCGCAGGCACGGTTCCCGACCGGCTGCGCCTGAAGACCGTTTCGCGCGCGTGCAGCGAAATCCTCTGAAATCAGCTCTATGCGGCGGAAGCGAGGCTTTACTGGGCCGTGAGGCCGCCATCGAGCACGAATTCGGCGCCGGTTACAAAGGCGGATTCGTCGCCAAGCAAATAGCGGCAAAGCTCCGCGACCTCGGCGGGCGTGCCGAAGCGCCCGAGAGGTACGGAGGCCGAGAGACGCTCGCGGGCGCGCACCGGATCGCGGAATTGCGCAATCATTCCATCTGCCATCGGCCCTTCGATGAAGGCCGGATGCACCGAATTGCAGCGCACCGCCGGCTTCTGCCGCGCGCCATGGAGCGCCACCGATTTGGTGAGGAGCCGCACGCCGCCCTTCGAGGCGTTGTACGCCGCGAGGTTGTGTCCGCCGACCAGCCCCGAAACCGAGGAGATGTTGACGATCGCGCCGCCGCCGCGCCGGAGCAGCGGCATGGCGTGCTTGCAGCCCAGAAACGTGCCGTCGAGATTGACCGCCAGCACGCGGCGCCAGGTGACAAAGTCGGTGTCCTCGACCGTGCCGACAGCGACGATGCCGGCGGCGTTGACGAGACCATCGAGGCGGCCGGCACTGCGCTCGATAGCATCGATGACCCGTGCCCAGTCGGCTTCGGAGGTCACATCGAGCGCATGATCGACGCCGTCGCGGCGGAGATCGCTGGTGATCGCGGTGCCGCCATGCTCCCTCACCGCGTCAGCGACGGCGGAGCCGATCGCGCCCGCGGCACCGGTCACCAGCACGACCTTCTCATCAAGCCGACCCATGAACATCGTCCCTGTTGGCCCTGGCCGATTCTTAGGCCTCCGCGCGGCCGCGGCAAGCGTGTGGCGTCCGGCCTTCGCGGTTTGCAGCACGGCGTGCCGATTGCTGTTGCGTCTTGCGCGGCTATCCGGCTAGGCGGGATGGATGACGTTGGCCTCCTTTACGCCGCATCTCGCGTTCGGCCTCGACGCGATGTGGGTTTCGGTGACGGTGCTCGCCGTCATCTACGCGTTCATTATCGCCGGCCGCGCCAATCGCGCCGTCGTGGCGCTGATCGGCGCGGCGATCGTCATCATCTTCGGAGCGCTTGACCAGGCCGAGGCGGTCAAGGGCATCGACTGGGACACGATCGGCCTTCTGACCGGCATGATGATCCTGGTCGCGATTTCCCGCCGCTCCGGCCTGTTCCAGTATCTCGCCATCTGGTCGGCGCAGCGCGTGAAGGCGAACCCCGCCGGCATTCTGCTCATGCTGCAGATCACGACCGCGGTCCTTTCCGCGCTGCTCAACAACGTCAGCACCGTTCTTCTGGTCGTGCCGGTGACGCTCGTCATCGCCGAGGAGCTCGACCTTGAACCCTATCCGTTTCTGTTCGCCGAGGTGTTCGCCTCCAACATCGGCGGCACCGCGACACTGATCGGCGATCCGCCCAACATCATGATCGGCTCGCAGGCCGGTTTCGATTTCAACAGCTTCATCGTCAACGTCGCGCCGGCGGCGCTCGTGGTGATGGTCCTGCAGGCGATCATGGTTCATCTCACCTGGGGCCGCGGCATGCGTGCGAGCCCGGAAAGCCGCGCCCTCGTCATGGGCATGAATGCGCGGGGGATGATCACCGATTGGGTGCTGTTGCGGCGCTCGGCCTTGGCAATGGCCGCGGTGCTGGTCGCCTTCGTGTTCGCCCGGCCGCTGCGGCTCGAGCCGGCGACGATCGCGCTTACCGGGGCCGCCGTGCTGATGCTGATCGACAATTGGCGGCATCGGGACAGCAAGCAGGCCGACAACGTCCACAACACCTTCGCCGAGGTCGAATGGACCACGATCTTCTTCTTCCTGGGGCTGTTCGTGGTAGTTCACGCCGTCGAGGCGAGCGGCGTACTCGGCCTGCTCGCGGGCAAGGTGGTCGGGCTCACGGGAGCGCGTATCGCCACGGCCGGCGCGGTCATCCTGTGGTCCTCCGCTTTTCTCTCTGCGATCTTCGACAACATCCCGTTCGTCGCCACGATGATCCCGCTGATCAAGAGCATGGCGCCGGCCTATGGTGGGCCGACGGAGATCGAGCCTCTATGGTGGTGCCTCGCGCTTGGCGCCTGCCTCGGCGGCAACGGCACCCTCATCGGCGCCGCGTCGAACCTTGCTGTCGCCGGCATTGCCGAGCGCAACGGCATCCGCTTCGGTTTTGTTCGATACCTGGCCTACGGTGCGCCGATGACCCTGGTGTCGATCGCGTTCTGCCAAGTCTACGTCTGGGTCCGATACTTTTGATCGACTTGACCTTCTTGCCTGCGCTTCATGGGAGCGAAACGGCCATTCGCCTTTTGTTTGCCATACCCGCCAATCCCCTATTTACTATGTGGGCGGTACTGTGGGGCCGCGTGAGCCGACCTTCCTGCCGCTAGCGGGGCGGTGAGAGCGGAAGCGTTGCAGCCTGCGGCGCGTTGCGTGCCCCGACGGGCTTGGCTGAGAGGTGTGGCCTTGGTGCGTTCTCATCGCGAGAGGCCGTGGATGTGGCGCATTGCCACCGCGGGCGCTCTTGCGGCCGCTTCCCTCCTTACCTCGCCGGGCGCGGCGCGCGCCGGTTTCCTTGATTTCCTGTTCGGCGGCGTGCAGCAGCCGGCTCCGCCGGTAAACTCCTACCCCGAGTCGTCAGCACCCATGTCGTCCAGGCGGGGACCAGACGGCACGCGCGAGGATGGCGGCGGCGGTGGTGGCGGAGGCCGTTACGTCGCCACTCGAGCACATGGCCAACGCGGCGCCGATCGAGACTTGCCGGGCGATGTGCCCAGCGAGCAAGACCAAAGTGTTCTTCGGCAGCGCCATCGATCACGCCGCGGCGCGCGACGGCCAGCGCTACACCGACCTCGACAGCGCTTATGCCTACCGCGACCACCTGGTCGCCAATTGCACCTGCAACGGCCGCGACGCGCTCGGTTTAGCGCCGTTCGAGGCGACCAGCGATCCGACATTGCGGGCGGGCGACATCGTTGCCACGAAGGGTGGCCTCCTGGCCTATACCGGCGGGCGCGGCCAAGGCGCAGTGTTTGCCCCGGTCGATGAGGCCGCGGTCACTGCCGAGCTTAATCGAGCATCTTCGCGTGCGCGTCTCACCCGGCGCGCGGCGCCGCCGCCCGCCGCCGAAGAGGAGCCGGGCGTGATTGCGCGGCCCGACACCGACCCGCAGGCCGATTCGCGCGGTCAGGCGACGAGATAGCTGACCACCTCCTGCGCCAGCGACAGTGACGACGTGAGCCCCGGCGATTCGATGCCGAACAGGTTGACGAGTCGCGGCAGGCCGTGCGCGGATGGCCCGGCGATCATGAAATCCGCCGCCGGCTCGCCCGGGCCGGTGAGCTTCGGCCTGATTCCGCAATAGTCCGGGACGAGCGAGCCTGCCGGCAAGCCGGGCCAATAGGCGCGGATGCGGTCATAGAAGGAGTCGGCCCGCCGGAGATCGACCGTGTAGCTTTCCTCGTCGATCCATTCGACGTCCGGGCCGAACCGCATGCGTCCGGCAAGGTCGACGGTGACATGCACCCCGAGCCCGCCGTCGACCGGCGTCGGATAGATGAGCCGCGAAAACACCGGCCGGCCGGCAAAGCCGAAATAGTTGCCCTTGGCGAGGACAAGGCGGGGCACCTTTTCGGGCGGATAGCCTTCGATGCGGTGGGCAAGCGCTTGAGCGCCGAGGCCCGCGGCATTCACCACGGCGTCGAAGGCTACCGTGCCAGCGTCGCGGCCGCCGAATTGCACCTGCCATTGCGACCCGGCCAGCGAGAGGTGTTCGACCGGTGTTTCGAAGGCGATCATGCCGCCGCGATCCTCAAGCTCGCCCCACAGCGCCAGCATGAAGCCGTGGCTGTCGACGATGCCCGATTCCGGCGACAGCAATGCGCCGATGCACGACAATTCCGCCTCGAGCGCGCGCGCGGCGTTGCCGCCGATAAGCTCCAGCCCTTCGACGCCGTTCTTCAGTCCCTGCGTCAGCAGTGCCTCGACCTTGGCAAGCTCCGCCGTCTCGGTCGCCACGATGAGCTTGCCGCATTTGTTGCGGCCGACCCCGTGCGTGGCGCAGAATTCGTAGAGCATGCGCCGGCCGCGCGTGCAGTGCCGGGCGCGCAGCGAGCCGGTCGGATAGTAGATGCCGGCATGGATCACCTCGCTGTTGCGCGAGGACACCCCGTTGCCGATGCCGCCGGTCGCCTCGGCGAGGGTGACATCGTGGCCGACGAGCGCCGCGGCGCGCGCGATAGCAAGCCCGACGACGCCGGCCCCGACCACGAGAATCTGCATGGTTCACGCCTCTGTTGCGCTTGTTCTAGAATATGATCGCGAACGGGGAACCTGTCATGGCTGACGAAGCGAATAGTGTCGTGCGTGTTTGTGCGAAATCGGAGGTGGCGCCGGGCTCGGTCAGGGCATTCGCGGTCGGCGACAAGACGCTCGCGGTCTACAACATCGACGGCACGTTCTACGTCACCGACGACGAATGCACCCACGCGGCGGCAAGCCTCGCGGACGGCATGATTGACGGCGACGTGATCGAATGCTGCATGCACATGGGCTCGTTTCACATCCCGACCGGCAAGGTGGTGGAGCCGCCGTGCGAGGCGCCGCTGCGCACCTATCAGGTGGTGCTCCGCGATGAGGACGTGTTCGCGGACGTCGGGCGCAACGCTGTCGGCGAGCCGGAATGAGGCGAGTGCTACGGTTCGATGACCGGAAGGGCCGGGGGCGGGAACGGGAGCGGGCAAGACCGCCACCAGGGCTTCGCTTCATTCGCGGTCACCGCGGCTTCGTTCGGCCGTCGACGTTTTGCGGATGCGGAACGCCGTCAGCTTTGCTTCGCGGCGCGTATCTTCCAGGACGTCGCCGGTCTCTCTCACCAGATTCGGGATGTCGATGCCGGCGAGCGGATCGGTGCACGCAACGAACAGCACATCGCCCGGCGCCAGGCCTGCGAGCGCCTTGCGTGTATAAAGCGCTGGGAGCGGGCATTTGAGGCCCCGCAGGTCGACGGTTTTTTGCACCATGCTGCGAGAGTCGCCGAAACC
>Ga0210406_10003280_pt1 | contig 17873 bp, 10 predicted proteins | sample IncBWC30MmetaG_FD_155454 | JGI IMG/M metagenome (GOLD analysis project Ga0210406, IMG submission 155454) | Forest soil microbial communities from Barre Woods Harvard Forest LTER site, Petersham, Massachusetts, United States - Inc-BW-C-30-M | ecosystem: Environmental > Terrestrial > Soil >... | reverse complement strand
CACGGTCGACCAGCGTCTCAACCAAGACTCCATTCTTGATCTTGCCCTTACGCAGTTTCTCCTCAAAGCCGTCGTAGACGCTTCTCTTGTCCTTGCTGTTGACGAAGCCGAGCGTGTTCATTGGAGCGAAATCTGCGAGAATCTGACGCCTTACCCTATCGCAACCGGACCTTACGGCGAGGTTTGGGTAGATGTTGTAAACGCCCCCGTAGGCCATATCTACAATCTTCCTGTAACTCTGGCTCCCGTTTTTCCCGGAGAGCAAGTCGGCATTGGACTAAACACTCGGTATTGGGACATTGCGAAACGGACGGCTAGCACGATCAGCCTGGAAGGAGGAAATGATCTGGTCCTTCAGCCATTGATCCGCGCGCGCCTTGGAATGCTCGATCTTGAATGGTTCAAACAGGAAGTGCGGTACTGCAGGCTACCTAACGGAGTGGCAAATGATCGCGTCCGCCAATCGGGAGGCCGCTATGCTCAGTCACTTGATTTCGATTTCATGATGCACATGGGGTTTTGGTGTGAGAACTTCTCGTTGCCGGCTGTCCTAAACGAATGCATGATGCAAAGCTACGCAGGTTGTATCCGGATTTTCCCTAATACTCATAATCTAGGTCCAGCGCGCTTTGAGAATCTTCGTGCTGTAGGCGCATTCCTCGTAAGTGCCACCTATGATGGCCACAAAGTGACGCATTTGTCCGTGTACAGCGAAAAGGGGAAGACAGCGGAGTTCGTCTCGCCATGGGAGGGCAAAGGACTGCGCGTAATTCGCGGAAGTGATCGTGAACAGGTGCAGGTGGCCCTTAAGGGTGACGTGGCAAGTTTTGACACTCAGGCAAACGAAATGTATCTCATTACTCCTGCGTAGCGGTTTCTTCCCGTTCGCCACAAACAATAGGAGAATCTCGTTTCATTATGTGTTTACGATCAATACCCAGAAAACGCCAACTTCGTCTAGAGTTCCCTTTATTGGCTTTGTCACGATACGAGCAGGCTAACGCTTTGGTATTGTTCGCTGTGATGGGAGCTTCTAGGCGCACACTGATCATTGAAATCGTGGCCGCAGGCGGCTTTTTGCCGGTTGCCGTTTTTCGGCTTCAGAAAAAACTTCTGGTTAGTGGTCGCTGAACTATTGAATCTCCTGAGCTGTGGGCGCGGCGGGTGCAGTTGGAAAGCTTTCAGGAAAGTCAGCAGCTCCGCGATGGCGTCCTCGTGACGGTTCGTCCGGAGATGCACGTTGACGAGATGCAAGTAGGCCGCCTCATTTTGACCGATGCGGCGAGAAACTGCTGGAAACCGACCATCTCCAACCCGCGAGGCTCTTACATGGTCCTACTTGGTGATGCCGGGCCAATCATCGGTACGGAACGGTGATGCGGGCAGGTCCTCGGCATTGAAGAGATTGCACTCCGGGCTGTCGGCCCAGGCATAACGGACGGCCACCGGAGCCGCGACCTCGGGGCTGGATACAAGAACCGAATCGCCTTCGATGACCGCCGAAGCCCAATGGAATTTCCGGTCTGCTCCGGCGACCGCAAAGCCGCGCAGAGCGCCGTCCTTGGCTTCGAGCCCGCCGCCGGTAGGTCTGAACCTGACCCTGATCTTGCTTCCTTCCACCGCCATGGACTGGTACAACGGCCCGGAATAGACAATAGGCTGCTTGTAGGTGGTGCCGAGCGCCCACAAGGCAAGCCGCTGACCGACCTCGGCCTTGCGGTGCGGGTGCACGTCTTTCGGATCACCCACATCAATCGTCACGGCCAAGCCTGTACCCGGAAGCCGCTTCAAGGTGAGTAATTGAGCCTCGCGCAACTCTGCCCATGCGGATTCGGTGGGCTGGCCGGGGATAGCTCCATGGTTTGGCAGTTGCACAATCAGGAACGGCATCTGGCCCTGATGCGATGCGAGGCGCCAACTCTCAACGAGAGCGGGTAGCAACCGACGATATTGCCGGGCCTGCAGGGCATTGCTCTCCCCCTGATACCAAATCACACCGCGGAAGGAGAAAGGAAGGAGCGGGGTGATCATCCCCTGATACAGGCCGGAGGCCGGCCGAGGTGCGTAGCCGGCCGGCGAAAAAGCTTCGACCGAGAAACCCGTTAACGACGCGGGTGTAAGGTCCTTGATGACTCCCCAGCCCTCCTGGCGCAGATCGCGAAACCAGATGGTGATGGGCGTCCAGTCGGCGGATGCATGAGTCAGAGTTGCAACATAGTCGTCCGCGTCGGTAATCGTCGGTTCTACCGCGCGGAAGCGGAACGAGCCGTTGCCACGGACCCAGAAACGGATTCCCGCGTAGGTGCTTAGGTCCACGGGAGAACCGTCCGGCTGGAATCTTGCGTTCAGCCGAGCGTCGTCCGAAGCATTGAGGCGGCCCATGACTCGAGCGGCGAATCCGCTGCCGCCGCGGCCGGGAGCGACCAGTTCAAAAGTGGTTTCCGGCGCCCAGCGCAAGTCGTAAGACCAATATCCACCCAGCGTATTGCTCGCGCTGCCTTCGTCAAAGTTGCTGAAGCTGAGGTTCTTGTTTCCAGTGGCGGGATCGGCGAGTAATTCGAAGTCGTCGAATTCCAAATCAAAAGCGGGAACAAAGGCCCTGCCCTCGGAACTATTCCACAAGTCGAAAGCCGACTTGACTTGCGGATCGCGCCGGGCGGCTTCTGGGGCCATCCACTCCTCGATCGTGGTTCCGGGCCATGCGCTTTCGACGATGCCAATCGGCACCTTCAGCTTCCGGTGGAGATCGCGCGCAAAGTAGTAAGCAACAGCGGAAAAATCCTTGGCGGAGTCCGGGGTACAGAACTGCCATGAAGCGGGAAGAGCATCCGATTGCGGATCAAGGGCAACCCTCTTCGGGACTGTGAAGAGGCGGATGTTCGGGTAATCCGCTTTCGGAAGCTCCTCGATGGCGCCAGCCGAGCCGCTCAGGGAAAAGGTCATGTTGGATTGCCCGGAAGCGACCCACACCTCACCGATCATTACATCCTTGACTGTGAGCGATCGCTTTCCGGCAACCTGCAGGGTGAAGGGTCCGCCTGCTTTCATGGGCGCCAATTGCAGACTCCAATGGCCACGCGAATCCGTGGTTGCGGTGCCCGTATGTCCAGCGACGGTGACCCGGATGATTTCGCCGGGATCCGCTCTTCCCCACAGGTGGATCTCGCGCCCCTGCTGCAAAACCATGTGATCGCTAATCAGATTGGGAAGCGCCGGATCCGCCCAGCCAAGCGCGGACCATGCGCACCACAATAGCAGCAGCACGAAACACCAGCGGACAAGATTGGCCGGACCCCTCATCAACGAAGGGTGACCACACAACATAGGTTGGCTCATGGTGCGAGCACAAACGTGCCTTGTAATTCAATCTTCTCGGACGAACTTCCAACGAGAATGCCGAAAGTGTCCGGATCTGCGTTCCAGTTTCTCTTCCGTACGTCGTAGTAGGAGAACGCCCGACGATCCAGGGCTACGCTCACCCGCTTCGACTCGCCGGGTTTCAGAATTCCGACAAAGCCAACCAGTAGGATGGCGAACACAAATCTACGAATCGGCATGAGTCTCATAGCTAGGATCACAGTTATTTCTCTTCGTCATTTTTCTTCAAGGATCGCGAGATCCCATGGTTTGAGGGTGACCGTCTGCGAAGGCGCTACGGTCGTTTTCGTCAGCAGATCCTCGCCCACCTTGTACGGATACTTGAAGGTCTGCGGGTCGCTCGAATAGTTCATGTAGTAGTGGATCGTCCTGCCATTGCGATTCGTGCCGTGTTTCACGCGCACGGTGGCGGGGAGTTCCTGGTCTGGGCCGACGAGTCCGGCCGACTGCAGCACGTTAAGCAATACTTTCGATTGCAGCGTGTCAGAAAGCGCCGTTCCTTCGTAGGTCAGGGTTCCGCTGCCGAACCGGTTCTGCGTGATCGCCGGATACTTGCCAAAGAATGGATGATCGTAGTATGCCAGCGGTTGTGCGCCTTCCAGGATCAGCATCTCTGCCCAGGTGGAAACTTTGTTCTCCGCGCCAGCCTTGAAGGGGTCATCCCTGAGCGCCAACGGCTTGTCGAGACTCGAAAATTCCTGGTAGCGAAATCCGGCCGCTTTGCGTAGCGGTCCGGGCGCCATGGTCCAGCGGACACTGTCGTACTCGTTGGTAAATCCGCTTTTGAAAGCCACGACTAAATGGCCACCGCTGTGAACGTAGTCCACCAGCCGGTTCAATACTTCGTCGCTGGCCACATAGAGCGGGGGAACGAGGATGACCTTGTAATCGGAGAGGTTGGCGCTTTCCGGAAAGATGAAATCTACAGCGACATTCTGCCGATACAGCGCTTCGTACATCTGACGCAGGATGGTGCGGTAGTTGACCTTATCGCTGAACTTCATGAACTCGATGCCGTAATGCGAGTCGTTGCTGTAGACGATGGCAACCTTGTTAGTGCGCTTAAGATCAACGATCTCGGGTCCAATACGCTGTAACTCGTGCGCCGTCCGGCTTACTTCCGCATAGGCGCGATTCGGTTCCAGATCGTGCGCCAGGACTCCTTTCCAGTACGTCTCCTGCCCGTAGTGGATGGAGTGCCAGTGCCAGTACTCGACCATGTTCGCGCCCGAGGAAAGGTGGGTGTAAACGTCGAGGCGGAGCTGTCCGTCGTACGGTGGAAATTGCTCCTTGGAGTCCCAGCCGATGGTCTGCGCGTTGGTTTCAGTGACCAGGTAATTCGTCCTCTTGAGCGAACGGGTGTAGTCGCCTGCCAAGCTGGAGTCCAGCCCATCGAACTGGTCCTGGGTGCCGTGGTAGGGATTGGCAGCCATGATGTCCATAGTGCGGGCGATGTCGTGCTCGTTGACTTCGGGGCGCTGCGGCCCAGCGAGGTCGTGCGTGATGAACTGATCCGGCCGCTTGTACTCATTTACGATGACGGCCTGCCAGGCCAGAAAATCGGTAGTCATCCACTGCTGATAGCGCTCCCATTCAAGCTTCCATCCCGGATTGATGATGCCCGCTTGGGGAGGAATCTCGATCCAGTCGTTGAGCCGCTGGCCCCAGTAGTTCAATCCCCAGACCTTGTTCAGTTCGTCCACCGTTTGGAACTTGTTCTGAAGATACTTGACGAACCCGGCCTGGACATCGGGATTGGCTGCGGCGCCCGACGAAGTTTCATTGTCGATCTGCCAACCGATGACCGTCGGGTTGTCTTTGTAGTGCTCGAGAAGCTTGCGGATCACGCGCTCGCAGTAAGAGCGGTAAACCGGGTTCATCAGGTCGGTGTTCTGCCGATATCCAAATGTGATCGTTTGCCCGCCGAAACGTGTGATGAAGATTTCCGGATGCTCCTTGTACATCCAGGCCGGAACGGAGTACGTGGGGGTTCCGAGAATGACCTTGATTCCAGCTTTCTGCATGCGGTCAATGACTCGATCCATCCAGGCAAATTCAAAACGGTCGTCCTGTGGCTCCCACAAGCCCCAACTCGATTCGCCCATTCGCACCACGCTGATCCCGGCTTGCTGCATGAGTTTGACATCCTGATCGAGGCGATCATAGGGCATGTACTCGGTGTAGTAAGCAGCGCCGTAGAGTACCGTCTCCATTTTGTCGGGAGCGAATGCGGGCTTGCTTTGGGCTTGGGCTAAAGACTGGAGAGTATTGAGCAGGAGCACAAACAGAACCGTAAGTAAGGAGAATGACCGTTTCATAGCAATTTGTGACTCCAGTTGTTGCGTTGGTTCAAGTGGCGCTGCGAGCGCTTTGTTCTGCGCGGGCAATCTGAATCAGCTTCGGCAATACATTTCCAAAATCAGCGTGTGTCGGCTTCCCGAATCCGAAGTAAACGCCGCGGTAAAGCGGGAAAAGTTCGTCATACACTTTTTGCTGTGCCGCGTCGGGAGTGAAAGTACGATGCGATGGGCAAACCCGCTCTTGTGCTTCTTCAATGGTGCGGAAGGTGCCCGCTGCCAGGAAGGCGAAAATGGCGGACCCTATGCCGGTCACTTTGCTGGCAGGCACCAGCACCGGCTTGCCCAGCACGTTGGCGTAGATCTGGTTGAGCACGGAATTATTCTGCGGCACACCCCCGCCGTTGATGACACGCAGCGTGGACGCACCGTATTCGCTCATGCGGTCCAGAATCACGCGGGTGTGAAATGCCGTGCCTTCGATGGCGGCAAAGAGTTCATCCTGCGCCGTATGCTGCAGGTTCCAGCCGATGGTAATGCCGCCCAGGTTCGGATTCACCAGCACGGTGCGGTCGCCGTTGTCCCAGGTCATGCGCAGCAATCCGGTCTGACCGGCGCGGTAGTTCTCCAGACCTTTGCTCAGATCCGCCACCGTCGTATTCGCCCGCCGCGCAATCGCGCTAAAAATGTCGCCCGTCGCCGAGAGACCTGCTTCGACGCCGGTGTACTGCGGATGAACACTTCCCTGCACCACGCCGCAAACGCCAGGGATCAGTTCCGCATGCCGCACATACGCGATGATGCAGGTGGAGGTGCCAACGACGTTGACCACATCGCCTTCTTTCGCGCCCGCACCGATCGCATCCCAATGCGCGTCGAACGCGCCCACCGGAATGGGGATGCCCGCGCGCAATCCCAGCTTTTCCGCCCAGAACGGCGAGAGATGACCTGCGAGCTGATCGGAGGTTGCGTAAGTACCGTCTAACTTGGCCCGAACTCCCGCCAGCAGCGGGTCAACCTTGACGAGAAACCTTTCTGGGGGAAGACCGCCGAGTGCTGGATTCCACATCCACTTGTGGCCCATCGCACAAACGCTGCGCTTAACCTGTGCGGGATTCGTAACGCCGCAGAGGGTGGCAGCGACCATGTCGCAGTGCTCGAAGGCGGTGACGAACTTTCCCCGCTTGCCAGGATTGTGACGCAGCCAGTGCAGTAATTTGGCGAAACCCCATTCCGAGGAGTACACCCCCCCACACCACTGAATAGCTTCCAATCCTTCCTGGTGCGCCCGTTCCGTAATCTCCGCGGCTTCATTCTTCGCGCGGTGATCGCACCAGAGGTAGTAATCGTCCAGCGGTACCAAGCCCTCGCCGACTGGAATGACGCTGGAGCCTGTCGTATCCAGCGCAATCGCCTCGACTTGATTGCCTTTGATTCCAGCTTCTTTCACTGCCCGCCGGGTCGCGGCCGCTAAGGCGCGCATATGGTCGTCGTGCGACTGGGTGGCGTATTCGGGGTCGTCTTTCTTGCGATGCAGCGGATACTCGGAGGCCGCTGACGCAATGAGTCCCCGGCGGCTGTCCACCAGGGAAACTCGGACGCTCAGTGTGCCGAAATCCACTCCCGCAACAATTGCCATCTCTCGCCTCTAGTTAAGGTGCCGATACATCTGCCAACCGAGATAGCGCGTGGTGGCCTCGTGGATCGCGCCGGCAACCGTCGAGAAATTTGCGGCCACGTGATGCTCGAAACCGTTCTCGCAGATGTAACGCAAGAGCCGCTGCAGGTGAGGAATCTGGACGACTCCAGCCCCGCCGAAGGTGTTGAGCGGATCGTTGGTGAACGCACCTTCGCCGGTATAGCCGCGCATGACGCCAGCCGTGTCATCAGTGGAGAAGCGGGCGAAACTCATCGCTCCCGCCTTCACGCGGCCCACGCAGGTTCCAAACGTATTCTCTTTCCCGACGGTGCCGGCGATGATTTCCTGGAAATCCATGCGTACATCCTGAAAGAAATGCTTGGGCAGGTTGCTGCAGTGAAAGCAGACCGCCTTGTCAGGATCGTCTCCGTAGTTGTTGTTCCAATCGAGCAGCGCGCTGGGAGTTTCCGAGGCCAGCGCAAGGGCATGCATGCTGATGGTTCCGCACACGTCGACCTCGCAGGCGCTCGGGATCAGATTGTTGCTCATCATGCTCATGATGGTGCATGGCACGACGCCGAAGAATTCCTCCATGGAGGTCCAGCATTGCACCGCGCTCACAGCTACGTCGGCCGCTTTCATCCAGCCGTCAATGACTGCGCCGAGCTTGGCCATCTTGATCAGCGCCGAATCCGGCACGCCACTGGTGGAAACGTACTTGTGAATTTCGCTCAGCTTGGCTTGGACGCTGGCGTCGGTATCCGGCAAACGCGCGATGCGTCCGAAGATTTCCGAGAGGTCGATGGTCTCGACGGAGATGCCTTGCGCTTCCAGCAACTTCTCGCTGTAGCGCACCGTGTTAAACGCGGCCGGGCGCGCGCCGATGCTGCCGACGCGCAGGTTGCGCAGTCCATTCGCGATCCGGCAAACAGCTGCGAACCAGGCCAGATCCTTTTGAAATTCCGCGGAGTCGGGACTTACCGTGTGCAGGCTGGTTAGCGAGTAGGGAATACCGTACTGCCGGAGGTTGTTGCAGGCCGACATTTTTCCGCAGAAGCTGTCGCGCCGCGAAGCGATGGTCATTTTAGCGGGAGTGTCGGGCGTGGCCTGCACCAGCACCGGGACGTTCAGGCGCGCCAGTCGCAGCGTGTCGGCAATCGCGCGCTCGTCGCCAAAGTTGGGCAGGGTCACGATAATGCCATCCAGGCGTTCCCGATTCTTCTGGAACAGCGCCGCGCAACGCTTGGCTTCTTCGTGAGTTTCCACCGCCCCGTGCTTGCTCTCCTCCGGGTCGAGCACCACAGAATCGATTCCCGCCTGTGCCAGTGCTCGCATCATCTCTTCGCGTCCGGACTTCGCCAACTGGCCGGGAAAGAAGCCACGGTTCCCAACGATGACGCCCATCGTCATTCTCTTATTAGGCATATGTATCCTTATTTATAATGGCAAAATCCACGGGTGCAAGATGGACCAGCGGGGATGCAGCCAGCAATAGGGGGACATGAGTCATTTGGTCTTACCCTGGCCGTAGTATGCGTCTTGTCCGTGCTTACGCAGAAAATGTTTGTCGTGAAGCGCGTGGCTGATCGGCGAAGCCTCCCCGGCCAGGGTTAGGGTGTGGTAAGCCATCCGTGCCACCGACTCGAGGATGACCGCATGGTGGGCAGCTTTCGCCGCTGTCGGTCCCCAGCAAAACGGGCCATGTCCGGCCACCAGTACCGCGGGCACGGCATCAGGATCAAGCTGCCGAAACAGCCGGCAGATCACTGCGCCCGTGTTCTTCTCATAGTCGGTGGCAATCTCATCGGGGGTTAGAGCAGGTGTGACGGGCACCTCTCCGTGGAAGTAGTCAGAGTGTGTCGTTCCAAAACAGGGAATGGGCATGCCAGCTTGTGCCCAAGCTGTGGCGAACTCTGAATGTGTGTGGGCGACACCACCTGCGTGGGGAAAATGTTTGTAGATTTCCAGGTGAGTCGGCAAGTCTGAGGAAGGGCGAAGTTCACCGTCAACGATCTCTCCGTCCAATTTTGTAATCACCATGTGCTCCGGCGCCAGATCCTCATAGGGCACGCCACTCGGCTTGATGGCGATCAGTCCATCCTTGCGCGAAATGCCACTGGCATTTCCGAAGGTATAGAGCACTAGCCCCCGACGCACCAATTCGAGGTTGGCGTCCAGCACTTCCTCGCGCAAAGCTTCGAGAAGCATAGAAATTCTCCGGGCTAATTCTCCGAACTAGGCCGTGCCATTTTGCGACGTCCGCGTCGGCGAACCGGGCGCCAGGGCGGTGGACTCTCGCAGCACCAGACTGGTTTCGAGCGCATACTCCGTCCCATTCGGCGCCGGGGTCAGTCGCTGCACGTCCGACAGCAGTGCCTGGAACGCCAGGCGCGCCAGTTCCGACTGCGACATCCGCACCGTGGTGAGCGGAGGCAACACGAACTGCGCCAGCCGGATGTCGTCGAACCCGACTACCGACAAATCGCGTGGAATGGAAATCTTATCCTCGTAGCACTGCCGCATCACGCCGATCGCCGTCATGTCATTCGAGCAAAGTACCGCTGTCGGTGCGGTGGGCCCGGCCCGTAACTTGACCATCGCGGTCATGCCACCCTCAAGCGTATGGTCGCCCTCAATCACGAGTTCCGGCCGCGCCGCCAGACCGATTTCCTCCATCGATTGCAAGAAAGCATTCTTACGGGCCACTGCCGACTTGTGGCTCAAAGGACCACTGATGAACGCAATGCGCTCATGACGCAAGGCCGCGAGATGCTGCACCGCCTGGCGGATGCCATGGAGGTAATGAATCCGAATATTGCTCACTCTCGGCCGCTGCGGTCCAACGTCCACAAACACCAGCGGAACATTGCGCACCTTCAAATCCTCGAGCAGCAAGTCCTCCATGCCGAACGTCATCACCGCGACGCCATCAACCCTGCGCTCGATCATGCGACGGACGGAACTTTCCATGAGTCTGGAATCATGAACCGTGGAGGTCAGCAGAATTTCGTAACGGTTCTGAACCGCAATCGTTTCGAAGACCTGTACAATCTCTGGGAAAAACGGATTGGTGATTTCGGAAACGATCAGACCGAAAATACGACTCCGGCCGGAAACCAACGCCCGCGCCTGGCTGTTGGGAAAATATCCGAGATCGTTCACGACCTTCCAGACCCGTTTCGCCAGCGCCGGATTGACCGTCGGGATCCGATTGATCGTCCGCGAGACCGTCGCGGTCGAGACCCTGGCGCGTTTTGCGATTTCCCGGATATCCATACCCTTGCCTGAGTTACTTCTTCCCGCAGTTCACCGCTTCGATGGCCCCACGATCCACGCCCACGCCGCCACAGGAGGGCACGGGGTTCCCGAAAAAATCCCTCCCGCCGCTCGACTCGATCCTTCGTCCCGAATCGATTGCCGGAGAGCTCGTCCGCAACGCGTACCCCGAGACTGTAAGCCGGCCTATGCTGCCGTGGCCGGGCTCGATCATCTGCGGGTTCGATATCAGAGCGTGCGGATCGTCGGCAGCCGGCACTCCGTAGTACAGGTTGTAATCGTATATGTTGTTTGTGCTCTTGCCCGGACCCGGCGCACTCACATAAGACCCATCCGGGTTGCCCGACACGCCGTACGAGAATCGCGCTGTACCTTCTACATAGAAGATATTGTTGTAGAAGTAAGTATCCGTCGCCCATCCGGTCCAATCGGTGTGGAGAACCACATCCACGTTCTCTCCTTTTCCGACGTAAATGGTGTTGTTATAGATGAGTGTGTTCTTCACCGGCCCAGAGAGCTTAATCCCTCGATGATGATCGTTCTGGCTGATGTTGTAACGAACAATCGTCCCGGTATTCCCCACGCTGACCTGCGGACTTTGGGAACCTTCGTTGCAAATCAGGAGAAATCCGCCCTCGTTGTCGTGACTGTAGTTGTACTGAATGGTCGTATTCCGGCTGTTCCAGTCGGAATCAAAGCCTTCCGCATCGTGCTGGCCGCGAGTGCCGTAGACTTCGTTGAACTGCACGACTGTGTTGTCGGCGCTCCACGGCCAGATGCCCACGTTATAGTCTTGCGAGCGCTGGCTGGCATGGGCGACCACGTTGAATTCAACCACCGCGCCGTCCGTCGCAACGTTCACAATTCCGTCACCGCCAATATCGTCGAGTAGGTTGTTCCGGATCACCACTCCCAGGCTCGGATACCACTTCGAGCGCACCCAATGCGTGGACGAACCAAAAATACCGCTGCGGTCGACGTGGTGGATATGGTTATCCTCGATGCGGAGATCCACAATGCGACTCGCCTTCTTGTCCCCAGCACAGTGATAGGTTATTCCCCCATTCTCTTTCACCTCGTTGCTGCCGTTGACGTCGTGGACATCGAGCCCCTGAACGTAGACGTGATGTACATCGCCGTAATCTTCAGCCACGATGCGAACCCCGCGCCGGACTCCAGGAGATGCTCCCGTGTTGGTTACTTCGAGATTGCGGATCTCCCAATACTCCTGATTCTTCAGTAGGACGGCATCTTCGGCCTCCCCGCGGCCGTTGATGACCGGCTTGGCCTCGCCGCCGTATTTATCAATCACAATGGGATGCTGCTCGATTCCGGAGCCCTTGGGGGAGAGCTGACCCGTCCAGGTTCCGCCGGACTTGAAGAGAATTCTGTCCCCGCCAGAAAACGTGGTTGCGTTGACTCGGCTGAGGGACTTCCACGGCGATGCTGCTGTTGTACCCCCGTTCTTGTCATCGCCGGCCAGAGAGTCTACGAAATAGGTCCTCTGTCGGTACGCATGATCTTCCGGTTGCGCGACACGAGCATCGGCTCTTAACAAGCAAAAACTCGCCCCAACCCACCAAAACAGAAAACGCGTATAGACGGCACTCATTTGTTGCGTAACGCTAGAAAATGATTTTCGCTGCGAGTTGAATGATGCGCATGTTGTCCCTCGTCCGGGTAATCTGTCCAAACCCTAACGAGCCCTGGTCCCCGCTCGGGTTCTGGAAGTGCGGCGTGTTAAGAGTGTTGAACGTCTCAAATCTGGTTTGCAGCTTGGCGCGCTCGGTAAGCGCAAATTCCTTAAATAGGGAGAAGTTCAGGTTGATGTATCCGGGACCAACTATGAGATTCCGCCCTGCTGTTCCTGGCAGAAAGTCACAGCCTAGGTTCGTGGTCGGATCACATTTGGGTCCGGTGAACCGGCTGGAGTCGAATGCGGCGGTGTTGAAGTAGTGATCCAGTGTCCGTTGGCTTCTGGGTAAAGTAGGATCCCCAATTAGGTCAGGACGGATGCCCGTGTAGAACTTGTCACCGCTCGGTCGAATGACGTTCACAGGCGTGCCTGTCTGCGCGTTGAAGATTGAGTTGATTTGCCATCCGCTTAGAATCAGATCTGCCGCTTTTCCCGCGTTTCCAAGAAAAGCCTGGCCTCGCCCAACCGGTAGCCGATACAAGCCACTAAAAATGAAGTTATGGCGGACATCGTTGTCCGAAGAAGCGAACTCAGCCCTCAGATTGCGTGGGTCTTGCGGATTATCGTTGTTAATGTGTCCAAGATCAAACGGCGCGGGCCCATTGTCGATGCTGTGACCATAGGTGTAACTGGCCTGGAAATTCAGATTGTGCGAGACCCGTTTGGTCAACTTGGCCTGCAAGGAATTGTAGGCCCCCTGTCCGCCGTCATTGATCGCGATGATCTGGCCCAGGTTTGGCGTAACGAAGTTGCTTCCGGTGACGTGGTTGATGCGGTTGATGTTTCCAACTTGGTAGGAGAGATCATGACTGACCGAACCGACATAGGCCAGTTCCAGGGCAAAGTTTGATCCCAGTTCCTGCTGAACAGCGAAATTGTAATTTTGCGTATATCCGGTTTTCAGGTTCGGAATTACGTAATAGCTGGTTAGTAGATTTCCGATCGGGTTTCCGGAAGGGTCTTTGATGGATGAGGTCGGAATACTCGATGCGCCCGAGGGAATCTGGATAGTGGTGGAGCGCGGAAACCCTGAATCAATCTGGTAGTACCACAAATTGGAAGGGAATCCCGCTGGCGACGCGCTCTCGCACGGTGGCTGGGGGTTACCGGTGACTGCAGAATAGCTGTAGCACGGTCCGTTGTACATTGTGCCTGTGCCACCCGTGTTCAAAGTTTGTTGGACAGCAAACGGAAAGTTCTTGGTGAGAATGTCTTCTCGCCCATCGTTCTCTGGAGAGTAGAAAAATCCGTAGCCGGCGCGGACTACGAGCTTCGGGTTGACTTGATAGGCCACGCCGAAGCGCGGCTCGAAGTTGGCCGTTCGCGAATTAATCAGCCCGCCCGAGTTACGTCCCCGTCCGGCAAGCAAAAGGCTGTCGGTCTTGGGATCGTAATTGGATTGGTTGTTGTTCGCTTCAGTGTAGGGCGCTTGAAATTCGTACCGGAGACCGTAATTTAAAGTCAGGCGCGGAGTCACCTTGAATGTGTCTTGGGCAAAGAAGGCCGTTTCCCAACTTTGCGTGTGGGGCTTGGTCAGTTGCAATCCCATTTGAACATCTAAGGGGAGACCCAATAACATATCGGCAATGTCGGTTCCACCGGTGCCGTAATAGGCACTGAAATTGTCGAGCGGGCTGCTGAAGCTCCAATCACTGGTCATGGCAGCGTACGGGCCAGCAAAATACATGAAGCTGGTCGGAAAAAACGAGAAATCCGGGTGCGAATTCAAACGGCGAAACTGACCGCCAAATTTGAATTCGTGTTTTCCAACCTGGCTCAAGATGATGTTGTCGGTTATTTGATAGTTGTCGTCATGAAACAGGAACGGCTTATATGTTGAACCACCAAAGAAGTTGAATTCGCCGCCCATGAAAATCCAAGGGAAGCCATCCGTGGCCGGAAAACCGGGCACGCCAATGTTTCCGATTCCCTCTTTAGTGGACCAATCCGTGCCATTCAATAGGCTGTACTGATTTTGGGAATAACGGGTGTAGCCGAAGCGAGCCTCGTTAATGAGGCGGCTGGAAAAGAAATGGTTTTCTGTGACCGAGTATTCCTGACCACCTTGGGTTTCATGGGTCCCTTGGTCACCATCCCCAGCTCCTGGAACCACCGTATGGCCCCAGTAAGGATCGGTCACTAAGTTATTGGAATCCGTGTAATGAAAGGCAACCGACAGATGGTCCTTGTCAGAGAAATTCTGATCCAGACGCGCGTCGGCGTTGCGTTGGTCGTATTTGACCGGTGAATGCACCTGGAAATTGTTAAACCAACCGTTGGCCGTGCCGGGGAGGTTTGGGGAGGGCAAGAAGTTGTTGTATATGGCCACCCCGGCGGGACTAAGACGGTTGGCGGGAATAATATTCCCGGGAAATTGCTGCGGGCAGAATCCAAAGCAGTTAAGCATTACTGCGGGGTCGTAAATCGGAATCTGGGTGCCGGTAAAGGGATCAACTAGTCCGGAGAGATCTGCAGATCCGTCCGGAAGAAACGTAACCTGATTCTTGGGCTGGGTGGTGTAAACGTAATCATACGCCTTCGTCTGGTGCACTTGCTCGTAGGAGGCGAAGAAGAAAGTCTTATTCTTCACAATAGGGCCGCCAAGTGTGCCGCCGTAGTTATGCTCCTTCAGCACCGAGGGCGGGATGTGACCGCCGCCAAAACTATAATCCTTCGCAGTCGTGAAATTAGGGCGAAAAAACTCATACCCTGAACCGTGAAGCGCATTTGTGCCTGCCTTGGTCTGAATGGAAACAGCGCCCCCAGCGGAGCTCCCAAATTCAGCCGCGTACGCCGAAGTCGAGACTTTGAACTCTTCGACAGAGTCAACACTGGGAGTGACTGTGATGTCTTGCGTCCGATTTGTTGTCGCTTCAACGCCGTCGATCTGAATCGAGTTTGCGTACTCTCGGCCGCCGCTAATCCCGAAATTGAAGGTGTTGATGCTCCCTCCTACCTGGCTGACTCCAGGGGTCAACGCAGTTAGATCCAGGAAATTCCGCTGTGGATTGCCCAACAAAGGCAAGTCAACTATGTCCTGCGTGTGGACGACATTTCCGGTTTCAACGGTCTCCGTTTGCAACATGGTCGGAGCTGTCGTCACCGTGACGACTGTAGCCGTCGTACCGACCTTCAATTCGAAATTCAGAAGCTGCTTCTGGTCGACCTCAATCCGTGCATTATTCGCCCTGGAAGTTTCGAATCCATCCTTTTTTACGACGACGGTGTAGGGGCCCGGCGGCAAGCCAAAAATGCTGAAGTTTCCGAGATTGTCTGAACTACCCCGGTAGCTGATTCCAGTACGTTCATTTTCAGCGGCCACTTCCGCTCCCTGAACTACCGCTTGAGAGGCGTCGGTGATGCGACCGTATATCGAACCGGTAGTGGCCTGCGCCCACACTTTGGGGCTGGACAGCACCATCATGCCCGCGATGAGAAGAAAAAGTACAGTTGCCAACCGGGAAGTTTGCCGCATAGCGCCTCCTGTTTTCACCGAGTTCGAGTAAGCGTTTACTCCAATAAAGGCTTCCCGCTATTCTCGAATACGGCATTGTTAGACGCCAAATAATAAGCCTCCCGGCGAATTTGTGTCAAGCGAATTTGGCAAGGAGCAGCAGTGCGACCGAGGATCGCAGGAAGCCGTTTGCGTACACGTTTGCTGGAGAGGCGCTCTGGGACTAAAAGCTCCGTGCTTGCCAGCGGCCGGAAGCGCTGGAGCGGTGCATCACAGCGCTCCCAAGATGCATCATAGGCCCCATTCAATAAGTGACTTCAAAAGCTTTGCCCTCCAGAACCACGGCATCGCCCTCCGCAGACGAGCACTCAATCACCACCGGCACGCCCGGCTTCAGCGCACTATGCTGAATTTCTCCCACAGCCCACGACAAGCCGCTCCAGATCACTTTGTCGTAGTTGATCTCAACCCGCACCGGCTGGCCATCTTGGGATGCCGTCAGCACGAAAACCTTGCCCATGTTCGTGCCATTCGGCGGACCACCTTTCCAACTCCGCATGATGCTCCCGTCTTTGGCAGAGCGCTGCTGCACGATGATTCGCAGATCGCCTTTTGACGGGGCTGCCACTTCGGCCCGGATCGTGTTCTTACTCGGCGTTGAGAACTCTGCCTTCAACGGGCTGATTGCCCGTGGAATTCTCACGTCCTCCTGAATGCCGAGATCGTACTGCGCAGTTGCGTATTTAGCGAAGCCGACCACTGCCATCTGCCCCGGACCGAGCCTGATCTGGTCGCCTGAAAGCACAGGTTCAAATCCCGCATCGCGGAAAATCACACGCCCGCCTTCGACCGGCCCCTGTTCCCTCGACAGACGCGGCATTTGGATTTCTGCCACGCTTTCGGCCGGGTTCACCACGGCATAGATCGAGCCATCGGCATCGAGGGATCCAAATCCGTAGGGCTGAACATCACCCGGAATTCCGCCGAAGGTTTTTGTCCTCCCCTTCGACTCCAGTGCGAGATAGAGCGATTGCACCTTCGCAAACCAAAGGGCATCGTCATCACTCAGGAACTCCAGGTTGCCATGGACCGTGTTCACCCAGCCGCCGCGCGCCATCATAAGGAGCAGCGCTCCCTTCCAGGCGTGCGTCTTGCGGTAATAAATGGTGCCGGTGTTGCCGAGCATGAATCCGGTGGAATCAATCCTTTCCAGTGGCAGGAAACTCTGTTCGTAGCGTCGCACCATGTGGTCGCTATAAATGTCCATGGAGCGCCAGAAATTCATCTCGGGCACGTCCGAAGGCCGTGGGTCACCGGAATAGAGTGAATCGAACACCTCGAGCCAGCGCAGGTCCACCGAGTTATGGAAAGGGAAAGGGCCGGCGGTCGATTCGACGTCGCCGCCGAAACCATTGAAGGCCACCAGCACGACGTCGGCATTGCGCAAGCGAAATTTCTTCAAAGCTTCCCGAAAGGCATTGGCATTGCGCGCTCGTATTTCTTCGGGAGACTTGGACTTTGCGGACTCGGGAGTGGCCGCTCCGAAGTCCACAAAGTCGAACTTAAACATGCGGATGCCGCGGTCGTACCAGTACTGCATCGTGTCCATGAAACTGGGCAGAAAGCCGCCTTCTGAAAACGACATCGACCCCTTCTTTTCGTTGAGCGAGTCCTGCCATTCCGGTGCTGCGTTGATCTTGACCAGGGTATTGGTGCTGAACCACAGCCCGGGCATGATGCCGTTCTCCCGGCACTTGCGGATCCACGCGTCTGGACCCTGGGGCCAATTGGGCTTGCGCCAGGTGCGATAGCCGCCGTCGGGATCGAACCAGAATGCGTCCATCATGTAGTAATCGAAGCGCACCCCGAAACGGCGCAGGCGCAGGATTTCGTCGAGCTCTTTCATCGCCAGTTGCTCGGTGAGCGGAATGTTGTCGGAAAGTTCGTCGTAGGCGGACCAGTTGTTGTAGACAAAGATCGGGTCACGAGCCAGACGAGCGCCGAGCAGCCCACCAACGGTATGCCTCGCGGCCTTGTCAGTATCTTGCGTCACAGTGTTTTGAGCCGAACCCGGGTTCGCGACCAGCATAGTGACAAGTGCGAACGCTGCGATGAATCGATTCATAAGAATCC
>Ga0210406_10003279_pt1 | contig 17875 bp, 20 predicted proteins | sample IncBWC30MmetaG_FD_155454 | JGI IMG/M metagenome (GOLD analysis project Ga0210406, IMG submission 155454) | Forest soil microbial communities from Barre Woods Harvard Forest LTER site, Petersham, Massachusetts, United States - Inc-BW-C-30-M | ecosystem: Environmental > Terrestrial > Soil >... | reverse complement strand
CGACATGATGGATACGAGTACCACTCACAAGGGCATGATCAGTAAGGAAGAAGTTATGTTTGCAACAGGTGGTTACAATAGGCGCTGATAAGCCGCGCAAACGCGCCTAGGTGCTCAAAGTGAGCATAGGGCTGCGCGGGCAAGAGGGGCCTACTGTCACCACTATGACCGTGCGCCATGGCCTTGCCCCGGGGTCTGGTTGTCAGATGCTTGCTGGGGTTTTGCAGTAGCGCCAGGGTGAGCCTGGGAAAGGAGGAAGTCCGATGTAGAGGACAGAAACTTTTCGATGGAATCCAGAGGATTTGACTCCCACCCGGCAAAGGAGAGTGTTCAACACCAGCGATCCGGAACATTTCGCAGAGACGATTGCCGAGACGTTTGCGTTACGTCTCGACCGGGCGATGATCACGTCACGCGACGCGCGGCCGTCCCGCCGCGATGACTTTCGGCAACTACCAAAGCCTGCGAGTGCGCGTAATGTCCATAGCCACTCTGGCAGATGGCCCGCTCGGAGGTCCAGCTGCTTCCGAATTTCAATCGAAAAGCAAGTCGCGTAAAAAACCCCGAAATCGGGTAGAAGCGCGACTTTCGAGGAAAGGTCCATGGAATCTTTGGATTTCTGCGGTGAGTGGCAATGAATCTTCTCCTCGTGGACGACCACGCGTTGTTTCGGGAGGGTCTTCGCGAATTACTGGCAGACATAAGTCCCGGGGTTTCAATTCGCGAGGCCGCATGCGTCGAAGACGCGATCGATGAATGCAAGCTCACGAACTTTCGTATGGTGCTGTTGGATTTGGGCCTTTCCACCAGCGATGGACTTGGCACTCTCGACGCATTTAGAGTTGCGGTACCCGGGGTCCCTGTGATCGTTCTTTCGGGCGATGAGAATCCGCGCCATATGAAGAGCGCAATAGATCTGGGCGCCGTGGGCTTCATACCCAAGGCTCATACATCGAAATTAATGATCGCTGCATTGCGATTCGTGCTCGCCGGCGGCATTTATTTGCCCCCCAATCTTCTTCATGAAGATATTGAGCTCGAGAAGCCGACTGCCGCGGCCGCGGGAGCCGTAGCCGCCGCATACGCTCGTCTGTCGCCCCGCCAACAGGAAGTGGCAACGTTATTGCTGCAGGGTAACTCGAACAAGGTCATCGCCAGGCGCTTGGCTCTCTCCGAAGGTACCGTGAAGGCCCATGTGTCGGCTATTTTCCAGATCATCGGCGCCAAGAGCCGGGTGGAAGCTGTGATCATTGCGGCCAAGAGCGGCATCAAAGTGCTGTAGGCCGGCGGCGCACCGTTCGCAACTCAGTCAGAGGCGAACCACGGAGTTTCAAAACGAAGCTCCCTTATTTACTCCATTCGAACATCGATTGGCGGAGCACATGTTCTGCGGATCATCGCGAGCGATTCGGCGGGTCGAGCTATCCGTTGCAGCACGATTCAAAACAAAAATTGCGTACACCGACCAACTCGAGCGACCCGCTAAGCCTTAGTTTAGCCGTCGTACAAATAGCCACGTTAGCGGCCGCGATAAATACTCTGTTCGGTGGTGAATTTACATCCCGATCTACAACGCTTGAGGAATAGACCATGAACACAACCATTCGTACAAAACTTTACACAGCCCTCTACTGCACCTTGGGTACGGCAGCGCTCTGCGGCCTATCAGCTTCAGTGGAAGCGGCCGACCAGGACGTGCCGACCAAAACTGTCAAATTTGCAGATCTCAATATTGCGAATCTGGCTGGAGCAAAGGTTCTCTACAGCCGCATCCGTGCTGCGGCGCGAGACGTTTGCGGGGCTTCCGCGGGCAGCGATCCCATCTTGAGGGGGGGCGTGCGCGCGTGTATTGATAAGGCAATCGACAAAGCGGTGAATGACGTCAACGCGCCTGTCCTGACCTCCTTGCGGTTTGGCAGCGGCGAGGTGCGGCTCGCCAGCAAGTGACGGATCTCGGCGCCGTCGGTGGGTAGTCTGACAGACGCATCGACGACGCCGGATTTTGAATACACCAGGAACTCACTCTCGGTCGTGGCGGAACTGCGCATTCCGCCGCCGCCACTGGTCACACCCAGAGTGCAGGCCGGCTTGGAGAACCTGAGCCGGCTTCTCAAGCGTTCCATGAACAAACTGGTCAACGAAGCCGAGAAGGACACTTCGTGTGCCGGCGGAGCAGGCATGTAGAGCACGAATCGAAATCGACTTTAGCGGTGATTTCTTCGGCCGTGAATCGCGCCCGCTATTGCCCGGGTTCTCAACTCGGAATCGTATTCACAGAGGAACGCAAGCCGGTTCGTTCAGTAGGGGAGAGCAGTTTTGCGATCAAACGACTGGCAGCGAGCAGCGCGCGTACCGGCAGCGCCAGGCGAGCTTCTATCTGGTAGCTGCGATGCTGTCCTCGCAGGCACCACTCGCAGAAGTGCTCACAGTTGTTGGTCAACAGCCGATAGCGGTCCTCGCCTACCCGGGAGCGGGCCCGTCGGACCACCTCCCGCTCGTGATATTTCGCTGGTACGCCGGACACAACTCCTACGGATCGTCCTGCCGCAAAGCGCGAGAGAGGAATCTCTTCCACCGGTCCTCTGCGCAACCCTTTCACGAGTCCCGCGTAGTGCACCACCTTGCCGGCGCCGACGTAGATTCCGTGGTGTGTGTAGCCGCGACGCTGAGTGACAATGTGAGCACCCAACTGCGGTTCTGACTCTGGGACCAGAATCCGCCCCCGAGCAGTCGATTGTCCGTAAGCGATCGATCTACCACACTGTCCACTGTTCCGAGTTTGCGCTGGACTTGCAGGAGAAATTTGGGATACAGCTTGACGCGCTAGATCCGGTTGTTCGCATTCAGGAGAACCGGGTCCCGCAAAGACCGACCATGCACGCAACCCCGAGTTAAACGAAAGCCTGCGGGCGGCGATGAATGTCTTTGCGGATCCTCGGTTCATGGCTGCGAAAATTACGCGCACTTGCACGCGTTCGCAGGTGCCGAAAGTCATGGCGGCGCGCTACCGCCAATCGCCGAGAATTTTGGGCTGGGCAATTCTGTGAATTTCGCCTTAAGGTCGCCGCCAGCGAGGAGCCGGAACTGCTCGTGCAGGATTCTCGGGCCTTCTTCAGATCCTTGCGTTATTGCAGACGCATGATCGCTTTGCTTTGCGCAGTTCGCCTTCCAAATCGACGAGCCGTCGGCGTCAGGATCCAACGCCTGATGAATTCACCGGCAGCTCGGGATTCGGTCCCGTGATTGCGTGATCACGAAACAGCGCCGCGGACTAGTCGTCCGACTCGGACGGGTGAGACGGCGCCGCCGGGTACTCGATCCAGAACAGGCCCCAGCCGACGGAAAACCGCTGCGTGCCGGTCGTCGTCGTCTCATCGTCCGTATAGAGTTCGTGCAGATAGAGCGGACCCGCGCTGGTGGCGATGGGAACCGGGGTGAAATTGGTGCAGACTGAGCTGATCGGATCCAGGGCGGTACAGGAGGACGCGCCGCCGGCCAGTACCGTCGGGTTGGTGAAGTCTGTCACCAGCGTCGAAACCCCCCGACTAAAGTTCAGTGCGGCGCTCGGGTCAGCGATGATGCTGCGGACCGCATAGGCGAGCGTGTGATCCAGCAAGCCAATGGAATCAACGGTGCCGGTGATCGCCAGCGGATAACCCCGGCCCCCGGCGGCCGACCCGAAGCCGACGTTGCCGTTCAGCGCATCAAAGTAGGCGTAGATCTGGCCCGAGGGGATGTCGGCTTTTATCACCCTGGAACCGGCGACGATCTTCACGCGGGCATTTCCCTCATTAACGATGTAGCCGCTTGCGGTCGGGGCGACGTCGCGTCGGTCCGTGTCCATGGAGATAAACACCTTTGCATGATCGTAGTGTTTGCCACCCAGATCGACGCTGGTTACCACGGCTGCCGTGTAGGTGATCGGCGACTTGCCCTCCGCCCTCTTCGAGGTCACGTAAGCGCTGGGGCGTGACGGTGCGGAGCCCAGTTCCGCCGTGAACAGACCTCCGTTGAGGGGATAGTCGTTGCAGGTCGCCCCGGAGGAGCAGGCGAAGACTCCATAGTACGGTGCTTGGAGGAATAGATCCCCTTGGTCCGTCTTCAACGGCTTGGTCGCGAGCGGGCAGCTAAAGTTGGTGAACCCCGGGCAGATCCACCCGCGTCCGCTGAACGACGTGTTGTGCTGCAGATCCAGCGAGAGCGCTTGTAGCGCGGGGCTCGGCAGCGTAGCGTCGCCCCAGTCGATGGTTCCGTCCTCGATGCCGAGGGGATAGGCCGGCTCGAGCCCCCCGGATGCGGATGGGTTGAACGAGCCGAACCCCACACCGCGCCCGCCGACCAGCGGAGTGGGGGGGGTGAAAATCGTGCCGTGGTCTAGACTCACAAAGACCTCGCCCGAGTTAAAACGAGCATGGACGGTTCTTTGAGCGGTGGTAATGGTGACACTGGCAGTGCCGCCGTAATTGATGGAGATGAGGACACTGCCACCACCAAGGCCCGGGACCGAAATCGTCTGCACTTGCGTGGTATCGCTTTCCTGGGTCAGCACTACGCGGGCATCGCGGAACGACCAGTTTCCGAGACGGCCGTCAGCCACCGTGAAGGCGGTATAGACGATCGGGCTTGCCGAAACCGCCGCGGGAACGGCGAGGCCGGTCAGCACCAGCAGGGAGAAAAACAAATCGCGCAAGAACGAGCATCGGTGTTGCGTCGTGAGCAGATTACGCATGTAAGAAACTCCCCTTTTATTGATGATGTATGGGCTCGCGCTGGAGCTCAGATCGATAAACTCTCCTTTTATGGATGACACATCAGGTCGATAAAATCTAAAAGACAACCATGGTTGTTCCGCCCCGGACTTGTCCACCGGGTATGAGGCTTTGGTGAGGTGTGCAAAACACGCGAAAAGATGCATTCAGAAAAGATGCATTCATAAGCTTCCGCACAAGAGATTCCCATGGGGGTGCTCGTTAAATAAAACGGATCGCGTTGACCTTTCCCGACAGAAGGATTAAAAGAATCAGCTTCGACGCCGGTCTCGCGATTCTCTTGACAATGTGAGACTCGGCATCGAGACCGAGGTTGGCATCGAAGGGCTTTGCGGATTCATCCATGCATGCGGGTCCCTATCGAGGCGAAGCTTAAGATGCGGCAATGGATTGTCAAGTCATCGCGCAGCATCGGCAGCAGCGTTTCATGACGCGGGTACGTTCAAGACTACAGGGTAGGCCAAGCCTGTCGCGAGTACCGCCGAAGGCTTGAGTGACGAAGTTTGCCGGATGGGGTCGCGGACTGTGCGGTTCCGATCGAGGCGGTAGCGGTGCAGAGGGACGTGAACGGTGACCGTGTCGGCGAAACGCGCGCTCGGGATTGGGCTTTTATGGGCCGCCGTCACGTTGGTGGTGCCGGCGGCGACGCCCGCACCACCAACCGCAGTCGTGAGTGTCGCCGAGGGTGAGTCGCTCGTCCTCATTCGCAGCTCCGCAATGTATGCAGCCCCCAGCGGCGTCTCCCTGAGTTCGGGCGACCTGATCGAATCGAAGCCCGATTCCCTGCTGATTCTCGAATTCCGCTGCGGTGCGACGCTGTGCGGCGTCGCCGCCATGGGACCTTCGACGCGCGCTTACTGGATGGATCGACCGGGGGGCGTGACGCTCGCCCTTATGGGCGGCTGGATCAAAGTCGATACGCTGGCACCCGCTCAGACCCTAGCGTTCAAGGTGCAGGGCACGCACCTCGGCGCGTCGAGCAGCGCCGGCTCGTACATCGTGCATGCGGCGCAGGAGATCGACGAGGTATTTCACGAAAGCGGCACGATGACGCTGTGGGTGCAGAAGCCCGACGGGAACGGCTTGGCCCGAAACAGCAACCCGAACGAATTTGCGAGCCGAAGCGGCAGCAGCGAGGTCCTGGCTCAGCCCCGTCCGGCGCCGGCTTTTCTCAACTCGCTGCCGGCGGCATTTCGTGACCCGCTGCCCATGGAAATGTCGGCGCGGCTTTCTGGCAAGACCGAGCCGAAGTTCGTCCGCGACGTGTCGTACGAGGATGTTTCTGATTGGCTCGCCGCGCCACTCAGTTGGCGCCAGAGATTCACCGTGCGGTTCCGCCCGCGTCTCAAAGACCCGGTGTTCTTTCACGCTCTCGACATGCATATGAGTAGCCACACGGAGTGGAACCATATCCTGCACCCGCCGCCGCCGCCCACGCCGGAGCCGTCCGCCCCGAGCGAGCCGACCACAAAGGCTGTGACGGAAGCGCAGAAAAATCGTGTCGACCCGGCACACCGAGAATAGAGAAGTCGCCCCGTCGACCGTTCCGAGCGATCCACCGTAGCGGCTCGAGCAAAGGATATTGGGGTCACAGCGATCCAGCGCTCCCTCGTCCCCAAGCGAGTCGCGCGGACCGAATCATCAGCGGGGACGCGCGTGCTCGTCGATCCAGCAGGCGATCGCCGAGTAGTTTTCCTGCCGCGGGTCCGAATGGCTTCATCTTGCGCGCCCGCCCGCCCGCGGTCCACTCGGCGCCGCCGCATCGTGCGCGGCATCGAGACTGCGTATCTGTTCTTCATAAGCTTCGCGGAACGCCTCACCAAACAGCCGCTGGAAATCCTCCTGTGCCTCCTCGCGCACCGAAGCATAGTGCTCTATATACAGTGCCCAGAGACGCGCCCGGCGATGCGCCGGCAGGAGCGAATCGAGCACCGACCCTGTGGTCAGCTGCGTATCGAGTTTTGCCGGATCGAAACGGCCGAGCACCCCTTCCAGGGCGGAACGCATGCCGGCCATCATCCCGACTCGATGCGACTGCAAGTCGATCAGCGCGGCGCGCATTGCCGCCAGGCCGTCCATGAACCCGCGCGCCGGCGGCTGTAACAGTAGTCGCAGGGCCACTTCCGCATCCGGTGCGAATTTCAGCGGGTTGTTGTCGCGTACCCGGGTCATGGTCATCTCGGCCTGCATTTCACCCTTGGCCACGGTGCGCATCGCGACCAGCCGATGGATGCCGCCGACCGCAATTCTCAGCATCGCGCCGACGGCGCGCAGCAGTTCCGGCGACGGGGCGTGGGACGGGGACAACTCAATCCCGGCGCCCTCGAGAAATCCACGCCACAAGGACTCAGCGCTCATGGCGCTCTGTACCCCAGCGGGACGGTGTGGTGCCTGTGCATCGCGGGGCGGTACCTGTGCATCGTGGGGCGGTGCCGGCGCTTCCGCACGAGCCGCCGGAGTTTCCATCAGCGCCGGTGCGACCTTAAGGGCGGCCTCGGGTGGCGGTGCGACGTTGAAAGCAACGTGGGCCGGCGCGGTTTTGGGGACAGGTGTGTCGTCAGGCTGCATGATCACCGTTCGTCCCCGCAGAATCGTTGCACTGTTCTCGTTGTCCTCGAACGCCGCCAGGAGCGTGTAGCCGCCGATTCTGAGTTCGTCTCCGTCACGCAACAAGACTCTCATGCCGGCGCTCAGCGCCCGCCCGTTGTGCAGGATGGGGCTTGCGGCGCTGACGTTCTCGATGAAGTAGCCGTCATCGCGATGAAGCACCTGTGCCTGGATGCGGGAGATTGTCCGTTCAGGGTCCGGAAGGGTGAAGGTGGAAGTCTCCGAACGGCCCAGCGTGCCACCACGCTCGTCGAAGCGGCCGATCAGCGGCAGGCTCATCGGCTCTTCATTGAGCGCAGTGCCTTTCAAGACAAGGGTCATGGATGAGTCACAGTCCCTTTCGGTTGTGTCTTCCCGGGCGCCAGGCTCCGCGGTCCGAAGCCAAGCCGTGCAGTCCGTATCTGACCATGGCGGCGGCAAGGCGGGCAAATTACTAAAGTCATATTGGCTCGGGATGCATGTGCGGCACCAGCAACCGATAACCCTTCACCGCCGAAGGTGCTTGACCAGCCGCACCAGTTGGCGCGGCTGCAGAGGTTTATGCAGAACGACCAGGCCGCTTTCATGGGCGAGCTTCAGCAGGTCGACCGAGGTGTCACCCGTGATGAGCACGGCCGGCGTTGCATCGCCGCATACGGAACGTACCGCGCGTACCGCATCGATGCCGTTTTCGTGTCCGCGCAGCCGCCAATCGGAAAGAATCATGTCGATCTGCTCGCTCGAGGTCTTGGCCAGCGTCACCGCTTCGGCGATGGTGGCCGCGACGATGACATCGACGTGCAGCGGCCGCAGCAGCTCGCGCGTGGCTTCGCGGATTGCGAGCTCATCATCAATCAGCAGAACCGTGACCGTGCCCACCTTGCGCGGCGGCAATGTGTCAGCATCGGGCATTGTCTCGTCGATTGTGCTGAAGTCTCCCGCCGGCACGACGACGCAAAAGACACTTCCTCGGCCCAACCTCGATCGCACCTCCAGCGGATGGTCGAGCAAATTGCAGATCCTCCGGACGATGGCGAGCCCCATGCCGAGTCCCCGGCCGCGATCTCGCTCTGGGTTTTCGATCTGATAGAATTCCTGAAAGATCATCTCCATCTTGTCGTCAGGAATCCCAAAGCCGGTGTCCCAGACCTGCAATGCAATGCCGTGTGGGTGGCGCCGTGTCGCGACTAGCACCCCGCCCTGGCGCGTGTACCGCAGTGCGTTTTGCACCAGATTCGCGAGCACACGCTCGAGAAGGAGCGGATCGCTGCGAACGATGCGTCCGGTCGCGCGGAACCGCAGGGCAAGATTGCGCGCCTCGGCATCGCCGCCGAACTGCTGGTACAGCCTTCGAAACACATCGCGGATCGGAAACGTCTGCGGCGCCGCCTGCACGACACCGGCATCAAGCCGGGAAATGTCCAGCATCGCACCGAACGATTCCTCGAGCGACTCGATCGCGTTCATCATGTTCCGGACCAGAGGCTTCTCCGGCGTATCGTGCAAACGCTGCTGAAGCGCTGCGCAGAACATCCCCAGTGCATGGAGCGGTTGACGCAGATCATGGGCCGCCGACGCGAGGAAGCGCGTCTTCTCTTGGTTTGCGCGCGCCGCCACTTCAACCTGCGAGCGCAGTCGTTGCACCAGGTCCTCATTGTGGAAACGCACCGCCAGCAGCAGCGCAAGGGAATCGTTCTGAGCCATCGTCAAGCGCTCGAGTACCAGCAAGAAGCCGGCGGCGAGCGAGGCCAGCAGGAAGGGGTTGGGCGAAATCGGCAATGCGCTGTTCAGCGGCCGCAGCGTCAGCGTCGAGAGCAACGGCATGAGCGCGGGCACCAACGAAAAGTAGACGGCGGATCGCCAGGCGGCCAACAGCGGCGCCGACAGGCCAGCCGCCGCCAGAAAGATTCCCGTCAGCAGGGTGTCCGCCGATGGATTGTCGCGAAGGAACAGCGGCGGACCTGCGCCCCAGGCGGCGGAGGCCACGAACAGCAGAGCGAGCCAGCGACGGCGCTGGATCGGTGCCGTCGGCGGTATGAACAACCAGGGTGGTCTATTGAGCAGCAGACGCACGCCCGCCAGCACCACGCATGCCCCGCACCACAGCCAGGCTGTGTGAGAGGCGCCTTGCTGCACTGCCAGCGAGGCCACGAACAAGGCGCCCAACACCGTAATCACCGCGACCCGGCGATCTCCCTCCAGCGCGATCCGGTAAAGCACCTCGGCAACTCGGGGGTCGGCACGTGCCGTGCGCGCATCCGGAACATCACTGCCCGGCATGGCAGCATCAGCGTTCATCCCCGCGGTCCCGGCTTGCTCAATGGAACAGGCTGATGAGGTGCGACCGCGATTGGACGTCAAGCGCCAGCAAAATGGCGGATACATAGTTCTTGACGGTGCCCAGCGACAGTTCGGTCGACTTGGCGATTTCCTGATTGCTGCAGCCCTCGAGGATCAACTCCAGGATCTGCAGATGGCGCGTGCCGAGTTCGGCGACGCGGTCGTAGTGCGAAGTGCCGGCCAGGCGAGGAAAACGCTCGGAGATCGTCGCGGCCGCAGCCGCGGGAGCCGCTCCGGAAGACGGCCCCAACAGCGATTTCAAGGCCTGTTTGAGGCGTTCGGGGGGCCAGGACTTGAGCAGATAGCCGACGGCGCCCATCGACTGCGCCTGGCGAATGACGAATTCGTCCTGGGTGCCCGTGAGCATCGCAAACGGCTGCTTCGGAAACTCATCGAGCATCGTGCGCAGGCCCTGCAGGCCCTTGGCGTCGGGGAGGTTCAGATCCAGCAACACCAAGTCGAACGGGCCGTGCTCGCGGCAAGCCGTGCGCGCTTCGTCGAGCGATCGACAAGGCGTAATCGCATAGCGTGCCTCGCCCAGCGACTCCAGGAGCATGCTGGTCCCATAGCGAACGAGATCGTGGTCGTCGACCAGCAGGATCTTTTTGTCGGCATCCATTTTACTGGCATTCATTGCATTTCCCCCTTGCCCTGACCCGAGCCTAGGCCGCGACGTCGATCGTGTCCAGTTTTGGCGCGTCATTCGCCGAGTAACGCTCGGGTCGCCGAGGACGCGCCGGTCGTGCTTCCTCCGCTCAATTGGTTGGCTAAGCGGCTGCGTTGTCGTAGCTGCTGAGCGTCGTCAGCGAATTGCCGTACTTCAGCTAGACGCGAGCGTCGCGCAGATAAGCGCGCGACAGTTCTTCGAAAGCCGTCGAGGCCTCCTTGAGATGACCACTCAAGTACAAGGCCTCGGCGTGTTGATATTGCCGGTTGCGCTGATCGCAAATGCGGAGCGCATCGTCGTGGCCAAGAACTCCGGCAAGCTCACGGCGGTGCTGCGCAACCCCGCACTTCCAAACCGTCGCGTCCTCAAGTCTGTAACGCCGGCCGCCCGAAAGGGTTGCCGGCGTCTTCGTATGCGCGGGACCAAGGTCACTGCGCTGACTTAAGTCACACCCGTGACCAAGGACACTGGGCCGGGCGCGTCGCGAAGGGCACAGTCTTCACCAGATCCATCGCACGAGAAATCCAGAGTTTTTTCCTTTCGATGCGCTTGAGGAGAGATCGATGAAACTCATCCTGAAATGCCCGCAACTGAATCGCAGATGGCTGGTGCTCGGCGTCGCGATGGCGTTCGGCATCGTTGCGACCGGACTCCGCCACGAGGGGCTGCAGGACCCCATGGTGCGGCTCGACGCCCAAGTTCGCGCCGCTCACAAGATGGTCTCGACCGTGGTCGCCAAGAAAGAGTTGGCGCGAAGCGCGCAGATGCGGCTGGCCGTTTCCGCGCAGCGCGAGATCCCCGCTGAATACGTGTCTGCCAAATACCTCGCCATATGTCTTTAGTCACTTCAGTTCGCGTCACACGGCGACAACATGCCGTTAGTCACTATGAGCGCTTAGTGCTCTGCGCGCGCGTGGCGGCCTTCGCCGCCGCGATGACGATCGCGCGTGACGTGGGCGGCAACCTGGCGCTGAGACCCTGGATCAACTGGCCCCGGGGGTGAGAGGCCGAGCGTCCAGGGTCGAGGTTAGCCGAGTGTCCTCAGAAAATGCGCGCGGTCAGCCTCGGTCAATTGTGTAGCGAGGGCGGCAATGAATTGTTCCCGGCTGGCGCCGGGTTTCGCGGCGCGCTTGGCCAGGACGGGCGCGATCGGCCCTACGAGGGCGACAAGCAGTTGCGAGGCGCGAGCTACGTCCTCAGGGGTCAGTGGAGTCGCCGCTTGTGCCGGAGCGCCCGATGGCCGACCGCCGATCGATTCCGGGTTGACTGTGGAACGTGGCGGCTTCGGCGCCGGCACCGAGGCAATTCCGGCGCTCTTCAGGAACTGTTCTCGGTCCGCTTCGCCGCTGATATTTCCCGCGAGCCAATGCGTCATTGAGATGACGTCTCGGGTGTCCTTGGCGGCTCGGCGAACCATCACTCTCGCGATTGGGCCTACGAAGCGCGCAAGCTTCTTCTCCATCTGGGCGAGATCCTTCGGGTCCCAGCCGGCGCCGATCAGAGTGTTGGTGGAGGGCGGTCGGCTGGTCGATTCTCTCGCGGCCACCGGTATGGAAGGGCTCGGTTGGATGATCGTTTCGTCCGAGCCCGGCCCGCCCACACACGCCTGCGCCTGTATCAAAGCCGCCAAAAACTGCGCTGCGCTGGCGAAGCGATCCTCCGGACGCCTGGCCAAAGCCTGCATGACAACCGCGTCAAAGGGTTGCAGGGACGGCAAGCGCCCAGCCACCGATGGAGGCAAGGGTGCCTCGTAACAAACCTTGAACATGACTTTTTCCGCGGTGCCCGCATAGGGTGGTGAGCCCGCGAGCAACTGATAGAGGACCACACCGGCGGCAAATACATCGATCCGGTGGTCGAACGTGTCGCCTAAGTACATCTCCGGCGCGATGAAACCGGGTGTACCCATAACCGCGCCTAACTGCGTCAACATGGATGATTCAATGCGCGCGATGCCGAAGTCGGTCACTTTAATCTGGCCGGTGCTCATGATCAGAATGTTGGCCGGTTTGATGTCGCGGTGCCACACGCCACGGAGGTGCGCGTACTGCAGCGCATCGAGGAGTTGTGACAGGATGTTGACCACCTGCGCGATACTGAAAGGGGCCTTTTGCTCGAAGCACTCGCGCAGGCTGCGCCCCTCCACGTACTCCATCGCGATATATGCAAAGCTTCCTTCCTCGCCGTACTCGTACACCGAGACTATGCCTGGGTGAGCCAGGCTGCCCGCTGCCTGCGCTTCGACGCGGAACCGCGCCGAGAAATTCTCATTCCCATCGTCGACCAGCAGGTCACGGCGGATGGTCTTGAGTGCCACTGAGCGCTTGATGTGCGGATCGATCGACTTGTAGATGATGCCCATCGAGCCTTTGCCGATCACGCTCAACAGGGGGTACTTCCCAAGCCGTTCGGGGGCGGCTTGCTCTGTGATGCCGTTCGCTGTGGGCTTGGGTGGGTCCATGAATGCCGTCCGCTAGGTTTCGAGCATTTTCATGGCTTGGACCAGGCTCTTGCGTAGCCGCGCCAGCGATTCGGCGAGCGTGCGAATCTCGTCACGACTGCGGATCTGGATATCCGGAGCCTCGAGCTCGCCCTGACTGATGCGGTCGGCAAGTCGCGATAATTTGCTGACCGGGCGGATGAACATCTGCCACAACAGCAGGTTGAGGATCAGTCCGATGGCCACCAACACGCAGACCAAGGAACCCATGAATGCGACAAACGCCTTGTCGGCCCGCGCGAGCGCCACATCGGTAGGCACCGAGACGATCTGCGCACCCACGGTTTCCTTGAAATTCCACCCAAACCCATTCGCCGGGCCATACATGTCGACCATCGGCTTGGGCGCGGCATCCACTGTGCTGTGGCATTGCAGGCAGGCCGGATCCGTGATCGTCAGGGGCCGAGCAAAGAACAGCGCGGACCCGCCGCCCGGGAGCGGACGCACGCCCAATATCTCCTTGGCTTCGCCATTGCGGAATTGGTTGACGATGTCGGCCTCCCATTCGACGGCCCGGTCGCGAGGATTGGTCGGATTGAGCAATGCTTCCTTATATACGTAATTGGGATACTTCTGGCGCAACTCGTTGAGCACCTCCGTCGCCGAGTAGGCCGGCACCGTCTGCGGCAGGAAGCGGTAGATCATCTGGTTCTTGAGCAAAGGGCCGATCTGCTTAATGGTGTAGGCGCGCACCGCCAATGCGACGGACATCATCTGCCGTGCATTTTCCGCGATCTCCTCGCGTGCGTTCCCCTGCAATAACTGCCACGATATGTAGCCGCTCGCCCCGATACCCAGCAGGAAAAGCGCGATGAATACGAGATCAAACTTGACTAGCAGTTTCACGTTCTTCCCCGGATGTGTGCGTTGATGGCCTTGTGCGAGGGCAGGTTGCGAAGAAAGGAGTCCATGTCGGTCCGAAGGAAGTCCCCGGAGAGCAGCCCAATACCTTCGAGGGCGTCAAACAGGGAGACAGCGCGGATAACGGTCGCCCTGGTAACGATTCCAGTCGGCTTGGTGCCTGCGGCAAGTTGGGGGTTGCCGAGAAGGTCTAGGGCGATCACGCAGTTGAACATGCGATGTCCGCCTTCACGTAAGCGTCCGGTCCTGAATAGTGACGGGAACGGCGCTGCGCAGTTCTGTTTATATTTGGTCCCGATTCGCCGTAGGTTACGGAATGAAAATCGCGGAGTCAATCAATGACGGAAGCGTTCAACTATTCGCCGACCGATGTCGCGTGCGCCTCGCTGCAATGCGGGTGTGTACTCGCTGCAATGCGAGTGCACGAGATAAAAAGTGTTCGCGCATGTCGCTTTGATACGCAAATTCGATTCATCTCAATCCACGGCAGCGCAGCATGACGGTGAAGCCCCCAAACCGCCTTGCTCGCGCAGGGTTGAAACACCGCGTGCTCAGAACCATAGCCGCGCATCATCCGAGTAGTTTGTATATCTGCGCGGCGAACCGGTGATAGCGCTCGATTCTGGTAGTGCACTTGTGCACCGTGCGCCGCATGGGCTCATCCCAAATCCACCGCAGCAGAAACTTGGTACGCACGGCGCGACCAAGTTCCTGCAGAGCGCGCGCGAATTGATTTTGCGTCCTTCATGGAGCGGCAAGCTATCGGGCTTTACACTGCTATTCGAAGCGCTGGTGATGGCGCTGAGCCGAGAGGTGTCCTTCAGTGCGGTGGGACGGATTACGGCATTATCGGTGCATCGGGTCATGGCAATTTGCCATCGTTATGTGGAGCATGCGGTGAGCCTCGCGGATCACAGCGAGGTGAATCGTGTGGCGATTGATGAGACTTCGCGAGCCAAGGGTCATGAGTATGTGACGCTCGCGGCGGATGCGGAGCGGCGCGCGGTGATTTTCGTGGCCGAAGGCAAGGACGCGAACACGATTGAAGGTCTGGCGGGGAATTTGCGCACTCATCGGGGCCGTCCGAGCCAGATCGAAGCGATCAGCATCGACATGTCACCGGCCTTCATCAAGGGAGTCAGCGAGCATTTCCCGAATGCGCAGGTCACGTTCGATAAATTCCACGTCATAGCCCATGCCTCCGCAGCGATCGACGAGACGCGGCGGCTCGAACAGAAGATAGATCCTTCCGTGGGTATCCGTATGAATGCCTCGAGCCGCGAGGCGATCAGTCGATTTTCCTTATCGCGCTTGATCGTGCCGACGCGTGTGCGTTCCCGTAACTGATCGTAGAGCGCACGCTCAAATCGCCTTGTCGGCGCGCGACAGACTATAGAGCCGTCTGCCGCGGCCCGGCGACATTGCGGGCCGTGAGAGAGCGGGGCTTACCCCGCCGGGCGCTGAGACCTCGCTGGGATCGGCCCTTGACGGCCGAAACCCGGCGGATAGTCGACGATGCGGCCACTGCCGGCCTTAGCCTGATCGATGTGGACCGGCCGCGCGCCGATGGCGCCGCCGCCCACGATCGACCGCATTGCCTCGCGGTCGAGATCATCGCTTTGCGGCAAGTCCTTGATGGTGATGAGAGCCATGGGAACCTCCTTGCAGCGTAAGCGCTCGATCTTCCGCACCCTGCCCTGAGCGAGGGTAGCCTGATAAAGATGCCGCCGGGTTACAACGAAGAGCGGCGGCATGATGAGCAACGAGGATCGGGAATCGCAGGCGGTAGTGTGGCTGGAGAGATTGCGGGCGGCGGCGGCAGGGAAGCAATCGCTGGTCGAGTACTGCCGGCGACATGGATTGAGGCCGGGCGAGGCGTACCAGTGGAAGAGGAACCTACGTAGCGCCGGGCCATGGCCGGCGAGCAAGGCCAGCGGATCGACAGAGGTAGTGCGGGCGGCGCCGCCTGGCTTTGCGCGCGTGCGCATTGCGCCGGAACAAGACGCGGTATCGGCACCTCTGCAGCTGCACTTGCATTTAGCGAACGGCCGTCGAGCCGAACTTCTGTTGAGCGATGAGCGGCAGTTACCGCGAGTGCTCGAACTGCTGGAGCAGTCCCCGTGATGCGCCCCGATGCGAATGTCGCGGTGTTCGTGTGCGTGGCGCCAGTGGATATGCGCAAGCAGGCGGCAACCTTGGCGCTGATCGTGGAGCAGGCGCTGAAGAGGAATATCTTCGAGCCGGCGCTGTATGTGTTTAGCAATGCGCAACGTGACCGGATCAAGATCGTTTATTGGCAGAAGAACGGTTTGTGCTTGTGGAGCAAGCGTCTCGAAGGACGAGACCGCTTCATCTTCCCGCGACACATCGAAGGCGAGACAGTGACGATCCGCGGTGCGCAACTCGAGGAGCTACTCGCTGGCTTTGATCTGTGGAGGCAGGGTCATAGAGAGTTGTTGATGCGACGTGTGGGGTGATGAAAAGCCTATAATTATAGGCATTTTCTCGTGCATCAAAGATCGGATCATGCGATACTCATCGCATGTTGGAAAGCAAAGCAGGTGCACTCACCGAGGCCATGGATGGCGCGGTGCGCATCGCGTTGCTGGAAAGCGAAGTCGATGAGTTAAGGCGCCGCGATGCCGAGCGCATTGCCGAGTTGGCTGCTCGCGAGCGGCGGATCCGATTGTTGGAAGAGGCGCTGCGGATCCTGCAGGCCGATCGCTACGGGGCGAGCCGCGAGAAGCTCACCGTGGCACCCGGACAGAGCGAGCTCTTCAACGAAGCGGAGACGATCGTTGAGTTGAACGAGGTTCTCGGCACCGAGGTCAACCTCAAAGCCACACCGCAGCGCGAGGATAAACCGACCACGGGTGCCAAAGCCGGCCGCAAGGCCATCGCCGCCCATCTGCCCCGGGTGTCGGTGGTGCACGATCTACCCGAGAGCGAGCGGCAGTGTGCCTGCGGCAGCGTGCTCGTTGAGATCGGGACCGAGGTCTCCGAGCAGCTCGATTACGTGCCGCCGAAGATCCAGGTACTGCAGCACGTGCGCAAGAAGTACGCCTGCCCCGGCTGCGAGCAGTGCTTGAAGACAGCCGCGCTGCCGGCGCAGATCCTACCCCGAACGAATGCGGCACCGGGGCTTCTCGCCCACCTCATTGCCAGCAAATACGTCGATGCGCTGCCGCTGTATCGCCAGGAGGCATCTTTGCACGCTACGGGGTCGCGCTCCCCCGGGCCACGCAAGCCGCTTGGATCATCGCGCTCGCCGAGCGGGTTCAGCCGCTCATCAACCTCATGGATGAGCGGCTACGCAGTACCGGCTACATCCGCATCGATGAGACGCCGGTGCAGGTCATCAACAGCGAGAAGGCGGCGAGCTCCGAGCACTGGATGTGGGTGCGTGTGGCGGCTCCGCCGCGCCAGAGGATCATCCTCTTTGACTACGATGCCAGTCGCAGTGGGGAGGTGGCCGCACGGCTCCTCGAAGGTGCCCATGGAGTGATCCAAAGCGATGGCTACAGCGCCTACGATCAGGTCGCGAAGCACCATGGCCTGGTGCACTGTGGGTGCATCGCCCATGCGCGTCGCAAGTTCTTCGAGGCGATCAAGGCGCTGCCGAAGAAGGAGCAGAAGAGCGCGACCGCCGCTCACGAGGCGGTACGGCGGATCGATGAGCTCTACAAAATCGAGCGTGAATCAAGCCTCTTGGGCGATGCCGAACGCGCGGTGGTGCGCCAAGAAAAAGCCCTTCCGTTACTCAAATCGCTCCGTACCTGGGCAGCCGATCTCGAGCTGCAGACGCTCCCCTCAGGAAAACTCGGCAAAGCGCTCGCGTATCTGCTCAAACAATGGCCCAAACTGATCCGCTACACCGAGGACGGCAAAGTCGCGATCGACACCAATCTCGCCGAGAACGCAATCCGCCCCTTTGCCCTCGGGCGCCGCAACTGGCTGTTCGCCGATACGGTGAGCGGCGCCAAGGCGAGTGCCCATCTCTACAGCCTGGTTCAGACCGCGCGGGCGAACGAGCTCGAACCGTATGCGTACCTGCGCCGCTTGTTCACGGAGCTGCCGGCCGCGCAGGCGGTCGAGCAGATCGAGGTGCTGCTACCTGGAAGCTCCAACCCAGATCGAGCGCTTACCTTGCAG
>Ga0210406_10003278_pt1 | contig 17882 bp, 8 predicted proteins | sample IncBWC30MmetaG_FD_155454 | JGI IMG/M metagenome (GOLD analysis project Ga0210406, IMG submission 155454) | Forest soil microbial communities from Barre Woods Harvard Forest LTER site, Petersham, Massachusetts, United States - Inc-BW-C-30-M | ecosystem: Environmental > Terrestrial > Soil >... | reverse complement strand
CTCGACCGAATCTCCTCGACCGCGTCTACGTTGAAGTTAGAGAACGTAGAGCCGCCCATCTCGGGATCGCTGATGTCCGCTCCGTCCATTGCAAATACGGCTTCCACGCCACGTTGGCCATTGATGGCAAATTGCTGCGTGAAGTTCGTGGCGCCATTCGCATCGGTCATAGTGCCAGCAGCCAACAACAATAGCTGGCTGAAGTCGCGCTTGTTAAGTGGAAGCACACTCACTGTCTGGCTCGATAGCTCCTCGCCACCAGCGGTCGGACGCTGGTCGGCCACCGAAGTTACGGAGAGACTTCTCTGCGCCGAAAGCGTAACGACGACTGTCGGAGAAGGGCCCGCTATCTTAATAGGGGAAGCGTATTGAATCTTAACGTGGTTCGCGTCAATTAAAAGCTGGTATTGCCCAGCCGGGATGAGTTCGAATCTAAATTGTCCGTCAGTGCCCGTGGTTGCATTGAAGGTCCCACTTTTTCCTTTGAGGTGGACTCCTGCTCCATGGATCGGCACCCCTGCGGCGTCGCGGAGGATCCCCTGCCAAACAGACCGTGCAGTATTCTGAGCCAGGACTCCGATCGAAAATAGAAGACAAGCTACGGCGACTACCGCCAGATTTTCGGAATACTGCCTCATCACCGACGGCGAGGCCCGAGGTTTTGCGTCTGCATCATTCGCGAAAGTATCCCTTATCTTGTTCACGGAGAGGAGTTCAGTTGCCCTATATTACTTGTTGCCTGCGTGTCGTAGCCAATCAGTTCATCGGTCAGCCATTAGCGAGTCTTCTCTTTCGAAAGGGAGAGTGCGGGCTAACAAGGCCGGTCGAATCACGGATCACGAGTTCGGTGGAGATGCGGTACTCGGTCCCACCGTTTCCACGTCGATGGTTTGCAATGTAAAGAGCGTTAAAAGCACTCACTCCAATCTCCGCACGTGGAACGCGAATTGTTGTCAGCGTAGGTTGTAGGAAATTGCTTATCTCTATATCGTCGAAACCCAAAACGGAAATATCTCTCGGTACGGTCAGACCCGCGGCGTGAATTTCACGCATCATACCGATCGCTGTCAGATCGTTCGACGCCATCACGGCGGTCGGAGGTTGCCGCAATTTCAATAGCTTTGCCATCGCGCTCTGTCCCCCGTCAATTCGATGGTTGCCTATTTGCATATAGTCGGCGCTTAAACTGAGCCCCTTCCTCTCAAGAGAAAGCGCGAAGGCGTTGCTGCGAGTCTTGGCAGAAGCGAGGTTCGGCGGACCGCTTACAAATGCAATCCGCTTGTGTCGGAATGAAATGAGATGTTCAATGGCTTGTTCGATTCCATTGGCGTAATCGATGAAGACGTTGCTGATGTTCGGCCCCACGCGTCCGGTGTCAAGAAGGACAACTGGGATCCCGCGTTTGTTCAGTAACTGCACGAGCTTGGAATCCATCTCCGACGTCATGATGGCGACACCATCAACCCGCCGTTCGAGCATCCGACGGACGCATATCTCCATTCGGTGCGGCTGGTAATCAGTATTCGCAATCAGAACTTCCTGCCCGTGCTCAACCGCGATGCGTTCGAAGAACTTCACGATATCTGGGAAGAATGGATTCGCAATATCCGAGATGATGAGGCCATACATATGACTCCTGCCGGAGCCCAGGGTCCTCGCGTGCGTGTTGGGATAATAGCCGAGGGACTTAATGGCGCTGCGAACTTGACGCTCAATTAGCTCGCTGACCGGAACCGTTCCGTTTACCACTCGAGACACAGTAGCTGTGGACACGCCGGCCTTTTTTGCAACTTCTCGAATGTTCACGTGTGGTCGGGATCCCGCTACCTTTCTGCGTCCTACTTAGCCGTGAATGCGATATCTTGATCGACGTAATGCCTCGTAGCCAGCTATGCTTGCCCTGGCTGGAGACACAGTCACTATAGCTTATTGACGGTAATCCATCTCACTGTACGCTGATTGACCCGTTGCTTTCACGCATCGAGAAGTCATCCTCTAATATTGGGATCGACCCGCACTCGTAGTGCTATCGTCCGACAAGAGCGTTATTATTCCTGCAAGAACAGTCGGATGCGCCGATCGATGTCCGATCGCAGATGCCACAAGAGACCCACAGGAAAATGCGCGATGTAAGAAAATTCGGTGTTAGCGAGAACGGTCTCTACCGATCGCGGTTTTTCTCTCACGCCTGGAATTCTCGCTGTTTTCGGAGCACCCTTTCGGTCATTGCCATCGTGATCAGTATGCTGCCCGCTGCGGTAGGTGCTCAGCAAACTCACCCGCAATACGGGGGGGAAGTCACAATCAAGGGCAACGTCGTCAACTCGGCGGGCAAGTCCGTCGGTGACGCATCGGTGTGGCTGGAGCAAGAGGGCACTCTCAAGCGCGTCGAGACCAAAACAAATGCTGCAGGTGCCTTCGCATTTACAACTCTCGCACCAGGTCGCTATTTACTTAGCGCGGAAAAATCAGGGCGGAAGAGTCGTGGCCCTGTCGTTCTTGCATTGGCTCAGGGAGATCGGAAAGATGTCGACGTGATACTCGAAGTTCCCCCGGACTCTCGGTCAGATTCAACCGCGCGCTCACAGTCTCCAACTCAAACTATGGAGTTTTCCGATAAACCAAATTTCGCTATTGCGGGAGTTACTGACTGGACTGCCGTAGGAGGGCATGGTTCCGATTCCGCGTTGCGAACGAGCGAGGACCTCGCGCGCGCAACTCTCACGCTCAAACCCGATCGTTCGAATAGCCTCGGGCCAGCGTTGCCAAACGACCCAAATAAGGAAAATGAATTTGAGAGCAAGCTACGCGCCACTCTTGCCGCCGCTCCCGGAAGCTTTGACGGAAATCATCAGCTTGGCGAATTCTATCTCCGCACGGGTAGATACCAGGATTCTATCCCGCTGCTGCAGGCTGCATATCAGATAGATCCAGCAGTGGATGACAATACCTACGATCTTGCGCTGGCGTATAAAGAAGCGGGCGATTTTTCGAGGGCCCTGGAATACGTTAAGAAGCTACAAACGCACAAGGACTCTGCAGACCTACATCACCTGGCGGGTGAACTTGATGAGAAGCTGGGCGATCCGTTGGCTGCGGTTCAGGAAGACGAGCTGGCCGTCCGTCTAGATCCAAGCGAACAAAATTATTTCGCCTGGGGATCGGAGTTACTGCAGCACCGGGCTGTGTGGCAGGCCGTAGAGGTTTTTAGAAGCGGAGCCAAGCTATACCCAAAATCACCTAGAATGCTGGCCGCGCTCGGCGCCTCTCTTTTCGGCGCCGCCCTCTACGATGAATCGGCTCTCCGACTCTGTGATGCTTCCGATTTGAATCCCACTGAACCTGAGCCCTACATCTTCATGGGCAAGATAGAGAGGGAGGCCCCCGCTCCATTGCCCTGCCTTGAGCAAAAGCTAGCACGGTTTTTGCAGAAGCAACCCGACAGTCCTCTTGCGAATTATCTATATGCGATGGCTGTTTGGAAACGGCAGGAACAGCGGGCGGATCCTCTGGCCTTACCGCAGGTGGAAATGCTCCTTACAAAGGCTGTCAAGATCGATCCCAAATGTGTCGAAGCCTACCTGCAGCTCGGGATTCTTTATTCTTCCCAACACAATTACGAGAAGGCGATTGGTTTCTATGCGAAGGCCATCGAAGTGGATCCGCAGCTAGGCGAGGCGCATTATCGGCTGGGTGTCGCCTATGATCGGACGGGCGAACCCAAAAAGGCAAAGAGAGAGTTCGCGCTCCACGATGAGATCGAGAAACAAAAGGCCGCTGCGGTTGAACGCCAGCGGCGAGAGATCAAGCAGTTCTTAGTTGTTTTACAGGGACAACCAACGCATCCCACAGTTAAGTGAAGGTGCAGGAAACGACTCAGCTCAAATCCTCCGAATGAATGTGCCTGTCATTCAAGTCTTGCATAAAACTCTACGTTGAGATTGGCTTCTGAGTCTTGACGATTCCATCCCCTTCGCGGATAGTAACCATTTGATTTGCTTTGAGCTGCGTAAATCTCTCGATCTTCTGAGTAGTCGGCCACTTCACCTCTACTGCGTCCACGATCTCAACCCTCCCTAGTCCAAAGTGAAGGCGCAGGTCGCTCTGTGACATAACACTCGCACCGCTGTTGACTTCATCCATCTGAATATGTTTTCCGGTGATAACTCGCACCCTCGCTCCGATAGCTGTGCGATTACACTTGGTGCCCACAAGCTTAATCTTGATCCAGTTCTGTTTGTTGCCTCCGTCGTTGCGGAGCAGCGATGGCATATCGTTCATGTTCAAAATCAAGGCATCCATGTCGCCGTCATTGTCGTAGTCTCCGAAAGCCGCTCCACGGCTCGAAAAATGTTCAGTGATACCGGACCCTATCTCTGACGAAACATCATGGAAGCGTCCATTGCCAAGATTCTTGTAGACCAGGCGTGGATTCTTGAAGGTTTGATCGAGGTGATAGTTGTCAATCTCCGGGTAAACATGTCCATTCACCTGAAGAATGTCCTGCCAGCCGTCATTGTCATAGTCAATAAACCCACATCCCCACGCAACATAGCGGTTGTTGACTCCAACGCCGGAAGCGAACGTAACGTCGCTGAAAGTCCCATCGCCGTTGTTGTGGTACAAGTTGCAGGTATCGTCAGCGAAGTTGGTTTTGAAAATGTCGAACCAGCCGTCGCAGTCGTAGTCGGCAACGGCGACACCCATTCCGGCTTGCTCGTGGCCACCATCGCTGTAGGCGCAACCAGCCATTACGGCGACATCGGTGAAAGTTCCGTCATGGTTGTTCTGGAAGAGAATGCTTGGTTGAGAGTCAACAGCAACATAAATATCCGGCCAACCATCGTTATCGAAGTCATAGGACACCGAGGTGATGGAGTACCGCGGGCCAGGTTTGAGGATCCCCGACTTGTGCGAAACATCAGTAAAGGTGCCGTCGCCATTGTTGTGATAGAGAATGTTCGTGTCGCCGGGAAGGCCGCGCGGCCCGCACATGATCGGGATGCCCTTCCACTGACAATAGTGCGTATCGTCAGTAGCGGGAATTTTGTTCGGATCCAGCTTGAGGTAATTGCATACAAAAAGATCGAGATGACCGTCCCGGTCATAGTCGAGAAAAGTACAGCCTGCGCCCCATCGAACTTGCTCCTGGTACAGTCCTGCTTTACGAGTAACGTCCGTGAAGGTTCCATTCCCGTTGTTGTGAAACAGAATGTTATGCCCCCAGAAGGTGCAAAACAGATCGTCCCATCCGTCATTGTCGTAGTCGCCAACGCAGACACCGGTCTGCCAACCAGTAACCCCTAGTCCTGATTTTTCGGTGACATCGGTAAACGTACCGTCGCGGTTGTTCTTATACAGATGAGAGGTCGGTGCCTTTCCAGCCGGCCAATGTGCATCCAGCCGATTTCCATTGGTGAGATAAATGTCCAACCAACCATCGTGGTCATAATCGAAAAAGGCCAGTCCGCTTCCCTTTGCCTCAATGATGGAGCGCTTGTGGTCGATGCCGCCCCACACGTTGGGGATTTTCAACCCAGCCTGCTGCGCAACGTCCACAAACTGTACCGAAGACGCCAGGGGATTTGAGGTAGCGGCTTTGACGAGTTTTGGGTCTCTCCACTGCCATGCCGGAGTCGTCAGCGCGTCCATCAGCGTGCTGCTAAATAGGAAAAAAGAGGAGCCAAGGAACCGCCGACGGGGGAAATTCATAAGTTGCGATTATAGAAGCACGGTCTTGCTTCGGCTTCGCGAATTGAAGGACCGATCAAGGCACCGTGTTCAATACTTCCATAGCCTGTATTGCACTCGGGTTCTGAGGTTGGATGCGTAGCAGATCTTGCAAGACTGCTTTGGCCTTTTCTTTATCGTTCCGCAACGCATAGAGTCGGGCCAGATTGAGATAAGACTGGTCGAAACTCGGGACGACACGGATGCAAGTCTTGAATTGCTCCTCCGCTTTCACGTAATCCTGCTCATGCACGAAAAGGACGCCAAGATTGTTCAAGGCTTCTGAATAATCCGCACGCAGTTCGATTGCCCTCTGCAAATAACTCGATGCACTCGGTATCTGGTTTTGCTGGGCGTAGAACATGCCCAGACTGTAGTTGACTTCAGGATTTTCGGGCTCAATCTTCAGCGCACGAATCAAGCAGTCCTGCGCCTTTTCAAAAGCCCCCTGCCGCCGGTAGACATTTCCCAGGTTTAGAAGTGCGATGGCGTAGGTTGGTCTCTGGAGCAGTGCCTGTTGGAAGTTCTGGATGGCTTCGTCCGCATGGCCTTCCTGGGCCGCCATCATTCCAAGATTGTTCCACGCCTCTGGATAGTTTGGACGCAGCTTCAGAGTCTGTTGGAGATATTGGCGCGCCTGACTAAAGTCATTTCTCCGCAGGTTGAGCGTACCCAGGTTGTAGTAGCCTTCCGCATCATCCGGTTTTGCCGCGACAACCTGTTGAAATGACTCCGCGGCTTGTTCCAGATAGCCGCGCTGGAAGAGCGCTACGCCGTACGTAAAATCGTTGCGCTGGAACCCTCCCTGGTAGAGCACTCCACCCAAGGGCATCGCCTTTTGCATCCGACCCGCCGCCGTAGTGGGGATAGACTTTACATCCTCGAGCAAACGCTCAGGCATAATCGCTCCCTGATACACCTTAACGATCATGCCTTGTCTGTCCACCAGGAACGACGTCGGAATAGCGAGGTTTCTGCGACGATCAAACAAATAGCGGTAAATGATGTTATAGATTCCCGCTACATCTTCGGTTGCAAAAACGACTGGAAAGGAAAATTTCTCCTGCGCCGCGAAGGAATGAGCTTTACCGAGATCGCCCGGGTCGTCGACGCTTACCGCTAGAATTTTTAGTTGGCCCGCGGCCAGCGCCGACTGGTGATGATGAAGAAGTCTCAGCTGGTCGCGGCAGAGCGGCGCCGTTGTCGCCCAGAAGTTGAGAAGCACGAAGCTGCCATGCAACGATCGGAGTTCTCGCATGCTGCCCGCGAGATCGGGCAGGGAAAACGCTGGGGCCAGTAAGGGCTCAACGAGCCACGTGTCTACCTGGGACGGCAATGATTCTAGTTTCGACGGTGGACCTGCTTGTGCGTAGGAAACTGCCGGCGCGACGAAGGGCTTTGCGACAAAGGTGGCGGCGCCTTCCTCGATCTCGATCCGATGATTTGCCGGTAGACCTTCGAATCTCTGAGAGAGCCCGCTCGGCCATCGAATTGTGGACCGGATCGTTCCCTCCGGCTTTCCGATTCCGAAGAACACCTCCTTGGAATGCTGAGCCAGAAACCCCGAACCCGCTTGCAGATATTTTGTCTGGCTCAGCCTTCCTGCTTCGACGGTAATGGAGGTTCCGATAGCGTCGCGATTGCTTTTAGTGCCGCGCAAGCGGAAAGCAATCGAGTCGCCGATACCCTTCATCCCGTTATGGAGAATCCGTAGCTGCGGGGCATTACGGTTTTTGAGGACGAGTTCCAAGCGGCCGTCATGGTCAAGATCAGCGAGAACGAAGGAGCGGCTGTCCTCAGGAAAGTCCAATCCAAGCGCGCCTGAAACTTCGGAAAACGTACCGTCGCGGTTGTTCGCGAAGGCTACATTTCTTTCATGGCCACTCCAGGATTTATCCGACCGAATCAATTCGTTGAGAGCATTCCATCCATGCTCGTACGCCAACGACGGCGTCGCATCCTGCGGGGATTTCGCTACCACCTGCCGCCAGAAAAAGCTGCCGAGGTCATTCTGTTCCAATGTCCGCTCAGGAGCGGAGATGTATCCATTGGCGATGTAGAGGTCGGGATAACCGTCGTGGTCGAAGTCCCACAGATCCGAGCACCAAGCCCAGCGGCCCATCTCAACCCCGGCCTGTTGGCTAACGTTTTGAAACGTGCCATCCCCTTTGTTCCGATAGAGCGAATTGCCTCGCGCGTGCTGTCGGTAAAGTGCCCGAATGTCTTCCGGAGCTTTTTCCTGAAAGCGCTTTTGCGTTGAAACTCTTTGCCCTGCCGCCGACCACATGTTCGCGACGTAGATATCCTGATTTCCGTCGTTGTTGAAGTCGGACCAGCTAGCACTCATCCCGGCGCCAACCTCTTCCACATGAGCCGAGCCAGAGACTGAAGTGAACGTTCCGTCACCCTTGTTGCGATACAGGTTATTGCGCCCAAAGTCATTGGCCACATAAAGATCGGGTAAGCCGTTGGAAGTGGATTGACCCCACGCACAGGCGAAACTGTAGCGATTGTTATCCACGTTCAATCCAGCCGCTTCGGTCTTCTCTATAAACCTCGCGTTCCCTTCGTTGTGCAGCAGGCAATTAGCTGGTCCATTGCGTGCGTCGAAATAGGGAACTGGATAGTGATATTGATCCAGGCCCAAATAATAGCTGTACAGGCAGAAGTAAATATCGAGACGTCCGTCGCCATCGTAGTCGGCAATAGCCGCATGCGTGAACGATCCCTGAGGCGGATTCCCAAACTTGAAGGCGTCGCGCTTAATCGCGAACGTTCCGTCTCCTTTATTCAGAAAGAGCAACGGCCCGCTGCCACAGACCACGAGGAGGTCCTGAAGCCCGTTATTCCGAAAGTCGGCAAAGAGCGCGCACGCTGTATTATCCAGCACTCCGACGCCCGATTTTTCGGTTACATCTTCAAAGGTCCCGTCACCCCGGTTGCGGTAGAGCCGGTTAGGCAGGCCGGCCGGCTGGCAGACATAGAGATCGTCGAACCCATCATTGTCGAAGTCACCCGCGGCCACGCCGTTATTGCCGTAAACATCAATGCCGCATGCGCCGTCCAGGACCGTACGCCAATAGTCGGAACCGCGAAGCATCTGGTTTGTATATGATTCCGTTCCTCCGAGAGCTTGAGACGTGACGTCGATAAACACGGGACCGTCCGTGACGCTCAGGATTTCTTCTCTAGCCTCCCATCGGTGTGCCTTCCAAGCCTCGAGAGCGTTGCGGGATCCATCGTAGGACCATTCGGTGTGCCATGATCCGACCCGCTCCTCGCGGCGCTGGCCGTTTCGACTGGCAACAATGTCGTATCGGATATCGAGGCGAACTATGAGTGGAGCGCTCGCGACCTCCTCAATACCAATGATTTCGAACTCCGCGGTTTCCACGCGCGAGACCTGCCCCAGCCAACCTCGAATCTCCTGGAGAAACCGCTCACGTCCAACAACGACATCGGCGGCAAATTGTCTTCTCACGCTATGGATTCCATCTCCTGAGCGAAGCGTGGTCTCCTTGGCGGGAGCCAGCCTCGAGGCTGCCACTGCAGAATCCAGTGAGCGGGCGAATGCCGAAAGATCGTGGGCTGACGCCGCAAGGGCCCGGCTCCACTGGTTAAGCTGTGACCCGATTTCGAAAGCGTATCTCTCAGTGACGTACTCATCCGAACCGGGAGCCACCAGACGGAGGACGTCCTCCAGAGGAGACTTTGAAGGGTAGTGGGGTGTCAGTCGGATGTCGGCGAAGGAGAGGTCTGAAGGATCACGCGGAAGTGCCTGCCAGGGTTCAAATAGAAACGAGGATGCAAGGAAGGGTGCCGGACAGAAGAGCATAGGTGCTAAACCAAAGCTCTTGAGGAGCCACCTTCGGGAAAGGAATTGATTTTCGTTCTTGTAATGCGACATTTCGAAGGGTCCCGCGTAGCGGCATGTTAGCACCATGTCTGGAACCAGCCCAACAACATGTCGTCCGGACGCACTGCATGCGACGTAGGGGGGCCTCCGAATTGTGGATGGCAATCTAATCATTGGGGTTGACAAAGGTGATTGGGTGGGCCTAGCCTCATCGCGATCCAAAATGTAACCGGTTACTCCAATCGAGTTAGCGCTACCGATTTCGTCGGCCCAAGTCTGCAGACAAAAAACCGGAGGTTATTCCGATGGCCATTGATCGCAATGCTGTGAATTGGTTTGGACGCGTCACCTACCTAAGCTTTACTTGCTTGTTCTTTCTTCTGGTGCAAACCCAAACCGTGTTTGGCCAGGTAGATCAGGGTTCAGTCTCGGGAACCATACAGGATGCCTCCGGCGCGGTCGTTCCCAATGCGAAGGTGACGCTCCTGAATAAGGACGTTGGTTTGTCTCTCGAGACGACCACGAAAGCCAGCGGCGAATACATCTTTACGCCGGTCAGGATCGGGAATTACTCGCTCTCCGTTACCGCTCCCGGCTTTGCAACAACGGCCCAGGAAAATCTGCACGTGGACCTCGCGCAGCACCTGCAGGTCAACATTCAACTGAAAACAGGTGCCACGACTGAAACCGTTGAAGTAAACACTGTGCCACCGTTGCTCCAGACCGAGGAGGGCTCAGTTGGGCAGGTGATCACTGAGAGGACGATCAATAGCCTTCCTTTGAATGGACGCAATTTCACATTCCTGGCGCAGCTTGGCGCCGGCGTCAACACCCCGCAGGCTGACACGCGAGGCAATGCGGCCTCTGGAGCCTTCACTGCGAATGGTCTGAAACCATCCCAGAACAACTACCTGCTGGATGGTATTGACAACAACTCCGACACCGTCGATTTCCTCAACGGAACAAATTTTATCGTCCTTCCGCCGTTGGACGCGATCCAGGAGTTCAAGGTCCAGACAGCGGACTTTAGCGCTGACCTTGGTCGCTCGGCTGGTGCAGTCCTCAACGCCACGATTAAGTCTGGTACAAACAGCATTCACGGCGCGGTCTGGGAATTTCTTCGAAATGACAAGCTCGACGCGGCGGACTGGTTCACCAACAACAATGGAACCGCAAAGGGAGAGCTGCGCTTTAATCAGTTCGGAGCCTCTATCGGCGGACCGATCATCAAAAACAAGCTGTTCTATTTCGGCGATTACGAAGGTTTGAGAGTCGTGCAAGGGACGGTTTCCACTGCTACCGTGCCAACCCTGACGGAGCGTAACAGCGGTTACTCCAATCTCTCCGACATCATCACCGGGCAGGGCGGTACCTTGCGGGCGGACGCCGTAGGACGACAGGTGCCGCTGGGCACGGTTCTCGACCCCGCGACAACACGTGCGGTTGTGGCAGGTCTTGTTGATCCAGTGTCCGGCAGGGTGGCGACAACTACAGGTTTTGTTCGCGATCCGTTCGGCACCTGTTCCCCATCCACCGCCACCTTCGCGCTCGCAGCCTGCAACCTCAACCACATTCCCGTTGGACGGTTGGATCCAAACGCCATCAAGCTGTTGAATCTTTACCCCGCGCCCACCAATGGCTCCTTATCCACGAACTTCGCATCAGCCCCTAAAGCTACTCAGGATCGAAATGCCTTTGACGTCCGCGCGGACTTCAATCCCTCTGAGAAAAATCAGATATTCTTCCGCTTCAGCTACGTGGATAATCCTCAATTTATCCCAGGAGTCTTTGGCGGCATCGCCGACGGTGGCGCGTTCCAGCAAGGAATCCAGACCGCGAAAGCCGACCAGGCAGCGTTAGGGTATACCCATTCGTTTACTCCCAGCGCTATCAACGTGGCCCGCGCTGGATTCAACCACCTTCACACCACAAGATTCGGCCCTGAAGGCAGCACGCTCGGCATTCCGGCTCAATTCGGAATCCAGGGGATTCCGCAGGTCCCTGAGAACGGTGGACTCCCGGGCTTCACCTTTGGCGGCCTGTCTACCTTGGGCGGTAATAACTTCCTGCCTTCCGACGAAGTTAGCCAGACGCTCCAGATCACAGACGACTTCACCAAAATTTACGGCAAACACACCTTCAAAATGGGTATCGAATATCAGCACGTAAAATTCTCGACACTGCAGCCCGCATATTCGCGGGGCCAGTTCGACTACAACGGCACCTACACGGATATCCCCAATCAGAACAGCAGCAGCACCGGTATAGCCCAATTCCTGCTTCAGCCTCAACTGGCCACCGTCCCGAATGGCGTCAATTATTCCGGCGGTTCCGATCAGGTACAAGCCTCGAACATCAACAAGACCTACGATACGAAGAATTATTTTGCGACCTACTTCCAGGACGACTGGAAGTTAACTCCGAAAATGACTCTAAACCTCGGCCTGCGTTATGACTACTTCGGGCCCATCTCCGAGTCCAACGGTGGCCAGGCAAACTTCATTCAAGAGGGACCACCCCTGGGCAAGCCGGTCTATCTTATCCCGACCGGCAAGGACATAAGGACCTTGTCTCCGAGCTTTACCACCCTCCTGGCGAAGGATGGAATCACTCTCGTGCAGGGCGACCAGTACGGCAAAGGCCTTGCCCAAGCGCAGAAAAACAATTTCGCACCCCGAGTAGGATTTGCCTATCAAGCGCAGCCGAAATTTGTAGTGCGCGGCGGCGTTGGTATGTTCTACAACTCATTTGACAACCAGGGATACGGCCCCAATATCGGCGAGAACTATCCTTTTGTCTACAACTTCAACTACCAGATCCAGGGCGCGGTCAACCCCGTCAGTGCCAATACTCCCTATGCCGGGTGCGCCACAGCAGGCCCAGGCGGAACTGCGACCTTTGAGGCTGGTTTATCCTGCGTTACCTTTACGCCGGCCAGCGTCAACGCACAGGGCTTGTCATTACAGGGACTTCAATTCAACTACCAAACTCCAGTCACACTAAGTGCCAACCTGACCACCCAATACTCCTTAACCCCCACGCTGAGCGCAACGGTAGGGTATGTGTTTACCAACGCCTGGAATATTCAGGTCGGTATTGGCGATAACCAGGTGACTCAACTGTATCCAGCAGGTACAGACCTGACCAACAGAGTACCGTTCCCAGACTTCAATCGTGGTGCCAGCTACAACCGAACCATAGGAGAGAGTAACTACAGCGGTCTGCAAACCAAGCTCGAGCAACAGCTCTGGAAGGGACTTAGCTTCCTCGCCACCTATACCTGGTCCAAGACCCTTTCCAACGCTTTCGACTTGCTGAATGGCGGTAGCGTCCAGGGGTTCCGCGCACCGTGGATACCAGGCTTTGGTCCCGGGTTTGATCGAACTCTAGCCTCATTCGATATTCGAAATGTATTTCACTTCAGCGGCGGGTATCAGCTTCCATTTGGCAGGGACAAGCAATTCCTTGCCAGTTCAGGAAAGGTCACCAACGCAATCGTTGGGGGTTGGAGTGGAAACTGGATCGTCACCCTTCAGGGAGGTCAACCTATCACTCTGCGTTGCCCTTCTACAACCGCCGCCGGAACGAACTGCAACGACGTAAATGTTCCCGGACAAAGCCAGCAGCTTGGACTGCACATCGACTCCAACAAGAAATTGAGTTGGTTTGGGAACCCGAAGGCTTTCCAGCAACCCTGTCTGCTGGGACCCGCCGGTCCCATTCCGAATTCACCAGCGGGATGCACTCTGTTAACCGGTAACGGCATCTTGGGAGGCAATCCTGCCACCACCTATGGGCCGCCCCTCAAGACGTTCGACTTCTCATTATTCAAGGCCTTCCAGCTTACGGAGCGCTTCTCGCTCCAGTTCCGCTCGGAGTTCTTCAACATCTTCAACCATGCAAACTTCAACGCTCCTAACTTCGGCGGCAACGGGGTCGTCTCGGTTTCAAACTCCGGCAACTTCAACAGTTCCAACTTTGGCGAAATTGGATCAACCCGCACGGCTCCGAGACAGATCCAGTTTGCTCTCAAACTGTATTACTGAGTTACGATTGAGACTCCCGGTAGGTCACAGGCATCCGTGACCTACCAGGGCGTTCTTCTTCCGTAGCGCCCTTGCTGGCGCGGTGAGAACAGAGGTGTGTGGACTGTGAGGAAGGGGCCTCAGCTTCGGCTTTTGTTTTCATCCTTCTTAGTACTTTGCGCTCTGCCGGCCAAAGCCGCACTGCAAGACACCCCAGGTCAGAAACTGGATCGCCAATTTCAGGCTGCCGTCGCGCAATACAACGCCGGCCGCCTTCCAGAGGCAGCGGCGCAGTTAGAGAAACTCCTACCCCAGGCCCCCCAGAGCTTTGAGGTGCATGAACTTCTGGGGCTGGTCTATGCGGCCCAATCGCTGGATTCCAAAGCTCTGGAACACTTGGAGATCGCGGTTCGGCTAAAGCCGGACTCCGCCGCCGCCAGAACCAATCTGGCTGCGAACTTATCTCATGCAGGAAAGTTGGAATTGGCTAGTCAGCAGTTACAAAAGGCGCTGGCGTTGGAACCTGGAAACTTCGATGCAAATCATAACTTTGGTGAGTTATGCATCCAATCCGGCAAAATCGCGCAAGCTATTCCTTTCCTGGAAAAGGCGCAGCAGATTGATCCTTCCTCCTACGACAACGGCTACGACTTAGCACAGGCTTATTCGCTCACCGGCCGGCTTACCCAGGCGAGAGAACTTATTCAAAGCCTCATTCGACAAAAGGACACAGGGGAGTTACACAGCTTATTGGGCCAGGTCGAGGAAAAAGATGGAAAGTTCCTCGCCGCGGCCAACGAATATCAGACCGCTGCCCATCTGGATCCTAGCGAGGACAACCTGTTCGATTGGGGAGGCGAGCTCCTCATCCACAGAACCTACGACCCCGCCATTGAAGTATTCCGGCAAGCTATCCAGCGTTATCCGAACTCGCCCCGGCTGCGGATCGGACTGGGAATGGCGTTGTATTCACGCGGCAACTACGAGGAGTCGATCAAGTCCCTGCTCGCAGCAGCCGACCTGGACCCCGCCGATCCGCGATGTTATCTTTTTCTATCCAAGTCCTATCTCAGTTCTCCCAACCAGGCAGATGAGGTAATCCAGCGCTTCCGGCGCTACGCAGAACTGAAGCCGGACAACGCGCTTGCCCAGTATTATTACGCGATAAGTTTGTGGAAAGGAAAACGGCTGGAACAAACCAGTGTCGATTTTCGCACCGTGGAGTCTCTGCTGCAGAAGTCGATAGCTTTGGACGGAACACTTGCTGACGCGCACCTGCAACTCGGAATCCTCTACGCAGACCAGCATGAGTTAGCCAAATCGCTTCCGGAGTACCAGCGCGCACTGGAGCTGAATCCCAACTCTCCAGACGCGCATTACCGTATCGGCCAGTACTACGTTCGCGCCGGACAAAAGGACCATGCACAGCAAGAGTTCGCCGTTTATCAGAAGCTGCAGGCCGAACATATGGCCGCAGTCGACAAGGAAAGGGCTGAGGTGCAGCAATTTGTCTATTCGGCCAAGCCCGGTCCAGTTGCAAAACCTTGAAGGAAACAAGTGGAAGATCGAGAGAAGGAAGCAAAGGTAGACTTAGTTGACGGCTTCATCATTCAAAACGCCCATTCCCACACCCCATGAGGTTGCCCGGCATCTTGGCGTCAGCAGGCGCGATTTTCTGCGCAGTACCGCTGGACTGGCGCTGGGAACTGCCCTGATGAGCGGCAGCCCATTCGTGCATGGACAGGCCGCGGCAAAGAAGCGGAAAGTCATAGTCATCACCTTCGGCGGAGGAGCCCGCGATCAGGAGACGTTTGCCCCCGAAGGTCAGGACAATATCCCTTTCATGCTCCACGAGCTTGCTCCGCAGTCCAGTTTCTTCACTCAGGTGATGAATCAGGGAATATTGGGCCACTATGTGGCCACCGCCAGCTTGGCAACCGGCGTCTACGAAACACTCAACAATTTTTCGGCAGTTCCACCCGAACATCCCACAGTCTTCGAGTACTTCCGCAAGGACCTGAATCGTCCCTCCTCCAGCACGTGGGTAGTCGCCCCAAGCAACGGGTTCAACCGCATTGGCGAGAGTGAGTATCGCGCCTACGGTCCCGGCCTCGGCGCCAAGGTCATCTTGCCTAAGCATCTACTAAGTGCGGCAACCTCCGGAACACCCACGGACTACGCCCATCTGCTGCGCGACAACTACGAGACGCCCCTCTACACCCCGCAGATCGGAGGCGGCGAATTCGAACTGCACCAGATGGAAACCATCTTGAAGCTCTCCGTCGATGACTTCAAGACCCATGCACGAACTGTCTCGAGCCCGGACGAACTCTCCGTCTACATCGCAAAGCGCCTGATGAAACAGGAATCGCCCAATCTGCTCTGGATCACCATGCACGACATCGACATCGCGCACACGGGCGCTTACTCGCTCTACATCGACGCCATTCGCCGCACCGACCGGCTTTGTGCAGACCTATGGAAGGCGGTACAGGCCGAGCCGGAATACGCAGGCAATACAACAATGTTTATCCTGCCTGATTTTGGCCGCGATGCCGACGAAGACGCCGGAGGCAACGGATTCCAGCATCATCGCACGGGCGACGCAGCGTCACGCACAACCTGGATGATGGCCCTAGGCACGGGTGTCCGTCAGGGAACGATCTATGACCGCCCACTGCAATCGATCGATCTCGTTCCTACTCTCGGCGCGATCATGGGATTCTCGCCGAAGCTGTCACAAGGCAAACCGATCCACGAATTGTTGTAACAAATGGTGTGCTGCATCAACTTGCCGCAAACTTTCCTGGAGAGCCGATGGAGAATACAACACTAACAATCCGCATCACGAGCTCTTTAAGAGCTTTGGGCATTTGTTGGTTTGTGTCCGGTGTAGCGTTGGGCTTATACATTTGGGATGCCAGGGGATCTTTTCTCTTTTTTTTCTGGAGTCTACCCTTCTTTGTAGTTGGTTGGACATTAGTTGGGGTTCCGATCATCGCCATGGGTAATCAGATCCTCAGAATTCCTAAGGCACTTCTTGGTGTCGCCGGAGCTACCGCCGGAGCCATGGTCATGCTGCTTCCAACATTGGTCCTCTGGGCGATCTCGTTGGGAACTCAACATTTCAAATTGGACTGGGCTTACTTGAAAGGCTGGCCGCTTTTTGGCGCGGGAATTGGCGGGACTGGAGTGATTCTTTACAGTTGGCTGCTCTCACGAGCTATCTACAGGAAGATGCCGAAACTTAACATTGATTGAAGTCATGCTCCCAGGCGATCTCAAACCCGAACAGTTCACCGGGTATCCACCCAAGGCAAGGAAGCTCGTCCTGGCCCACCTGGGAACCCTGCAACAGCTGCCGCTAAGCTTTGTGCCAAGCCTACTGCGGGAGCTCATCGACTACGATTACAAGTTCCCCGCAGAGCGCACCTCCATCGATCGCGAACTAGCCACCCTCGGCTCCCTCTCGCCGGCGCAGCTCAAAGAATGGTTTCAGGCGTTTTCGCAGCTTTCCCTCTCGTTGAAGCTTGAAAAGCTTGACTGGGTCAACCAGCCGGCACAGTTTGTCGAACAGCTATCCGCCCATCTTTGGACAACGCACCAGCTGAATGAGTTCCGCGAGGCAGCAATAGCTTACGGGAATCGTACCCGGGCCGCCGCGCCGTCCGAACCAGTTGCCATCCCCCCGCTGGGGATCGCAGTCATCGGGCAGGGCGTTCCATCGTATGACGAGCCTCTCTTCCGTAATCTCCGCAAACACGGCACTTACTTCAAACAAGTCAAGCCGGAAAACGGAGTTCAACTTCTGATGGCCGCCGTCGAAGCCAGGGCGAAGGCCCATCCCGTTCCGTATGGGCACTGGTATGTCGATGGAGGTCAGCCAGCCGATCACAGCCCATCGCTCAGTTGCGTATCGTTTCAGAAGCTCGAACCCGTACGCGCCGCATTGCTGAAAAACATCCAGATTGAAATTGCAAAGCCCGGAATGGGCCCCGAGGAGCTACGAACCCATATGGCGCGTCTCTCTCCCGCCGACCTCGGAATCACCGGCAAAGGAGACGAGGTGATGAATCGCTTCGAAGTCAAGCTCCTCACCGAAGGCTCCGGCACTCAAATCTTCAGCACGACCTTCGCTCAATGGACGGCGCGCGAGGTTCTAAGAAGGGCCCAGCCGCACACCTTGTTGGTACGCTTTGCCCCCCGGCAACGACAGAGACCGATGAACGAACTGATGGCCGGCGGTGACAGCAATCCAGAACTGGATCCCA
>Ga0210406_10003277_pt1 | contig 17882 bp, 17 predicted proteins | sample IncBWC30MmetaG_FD_155454 | JGI IMG/M metagenome (GOLD analysis project Ga0210406, IMG submission 155454) | Forest soil microbial communities from Barre Woods Harvard Forest LTER site, Petersham, Massachusetts, United States - Inc-BW-C-30-M | ecosystem: Environmental > Terrestrial > Soil >... | reverse complement strand
CGAGACCTCTCCATCCGCCCATGTTCTTGAGAAGTCGCAGCTGGAAGAATTTGATTTAGTGATTCTCGGGGGTGGCACGGGCTCGACCATCGCTGCGTGGACTTTTGCTGGCGAAGGCAAGCGCGTCGCAGTCGTCGATCGCAAGTATATTGGCGGCTCTTGCCCGAACATCGCGTGTTTGCCGAGCAAGAACATCATCCACAGCGCGAAAGTCGCATCGTACTTTCGCCAAAGCAAGGAGTTCGGCATCACATGCGATGGCTTCGCGATCGACATGGCGGGCGTGCGCGAGCGCAAGCGCAGGATGGTGCGTGGCCTGAACGACATGTACATGGAAAATTACAGGCACACGGGAGCCGAGTTCATATTGGGGACAGGCCGGTTCCTGGCTCCGAGAACAGTGGAAGTCACCCTGGCCGATGGGACCACACGTCAACTGCGCGGCGCGAATGTGTTTGTCAGTACGGGCACGCGTGCCGCGCTGGAGACAATTCCTGGCCTTGGGGAAGCGCAGCCGCTCACCCATATCGAGGCGCTCGAACTCGGTGAAATTCCCGAACACTTGCTGGTTGTCGGTGGGGGCTACGTCGGAGTGGAGATGGCCCAGGCGATGCGGCGATTCGGCAGCAACGTGACTGTGATCGATCGCAACGCGCGATTGATGTCCAAAGAAGACCCGGACGTATGCGATGCTCTTCGCAGTGTGCTCGCAGATGAAGGCATCGACATTGTCCTGGATGCACGAATCAAGCGAGTGTCGGGCAAATCTGGCGACTCGGTGAGTGTCGTCGTCGTACAGAATAGCGTGCAGAACGTCGAGCAGAATGGAGTTGAGAAAGTCCTAAAGGGTAGTCATGTATTGGTCGCCACAGGCCGCAATCCGAATACCGAAGGACTCGGCCTGGAACTGGCCGGCGTTGAGCTCACCGACCGGGGATACATCAAGGTCAATGAGCGGCTGCAGACCACCGCGTCCGGTGTCTGGGCGATCGGCGAGGTCGCAGGTAGCCCGCAGTTCACGCACATCAGCATCGACGATTTCCGCGTAGTCCATGCCAATTTAACCGGCGGCAAACGTGTGACCACGGGCAGGCAAGTCCCATATTGTCTGTTTACCGACCCCGAACTTGCTCGTATCGGTCTGAGTGAAACAGAAGCGGAGGCTCGAGGGATCGCGTATCGCCTGTTTAAGGTCCCAATGGAAACCAACCTGCGTGCACACACACTTTCAGAGACCCGCGGGTTCGTGAAGGCCCTCGTAGAGGCTGACAGCGATCGCATCCTCGGGTTCACGGCTTTCGGGGCCGGTGCGGGGGAGACCCTGGCCGCCGTCCAGGTTGCGATGATCGGAGGGCTGCCCTACACCGCGCTGCGCGATGCGGTCCTGACTCACCCAACACTGGTCGAAGGTCTCATATCTCTGTTCTCATCCGCTGCGTCAGCGCACAAAGTTATCGAGAAAGCTGTCGAGACGAGAGGAGACCAGATCTCCGCCGCATAAAAACACAAGGTCCCCTTCGACTTCGCTCAGGGCAGGCTCTCCACTCCGCAGATCATCGCCTTCGCGATGATCTCCTCCGGTCGGGATGACAGAAAGAGGGAGATGTTCACACGTCGCCATCCCCGAATTTCTCCCCTACTTCAACTTCGCGATGGGGCGCAGACAATTCGATGATCGTGTTATAAACCCGCCATTTTCTCATGAACCTTGGGAATCCAGATTTCTTGAGCAGTTGGCTCCATGAGATAAACTCGCTGAAGTGCTTTCTCAAAAGTGGTGCGTGCCTCGGCATTCTTCTGCAATGCCTTTTGCGCATCTCCCAAAGCCATTAGAGCCTGCAAGGAATCGGGCGCAAGGGCGATTGCGGCCTGGGCTTCTGAAAGCGCCTGTTCGGGTTGATGCTGCTCGAGCAGGTTGGCAGAGATGACGGCGCGATCCAGCGCTGCGGCGTACGGAACGCTGAATGTACCGTCGTAAACAAACACACCATCTTCGATCACCGCCGTAGGCTTGAGCTTCATGAACTCGCGGTATGGACTTAGAAGGCTCGAGCCTGATTCATAAAACGTTAAAGAAATGTGGCTGAAGAATACGGGACCCTTGATGACGGGAGGGGTTTCGGTCTTGAGCCCAGACCAAATCGAGTCCATGGTAGGCAGGATGTTGCATGGGATGCCGTAGGCGTGGAACGGAATCAGTGGCTCGGCCGTGTATGCGAACCAACACTCTTTGATACCTCGCTCGTCTACGTAACGCTTGACCGCTTTCAATTGCTGTCCCCAGTCCGTCGTAGAGTCGGTCAGATACTTGTGGATGTTGGCTGGTCCGCCCCAAAGTTCGTTCGCGTACGGAATGTACGAGGTAGGAAACGCCCGGAGTGAAGACGCGACATGGAAAATGATGAGAACGGCAATGGGCCAGATCCAACGGCGATCGCTTTGCACCAGGCTCCAGGCCGCTCCGCCCGCCAACACCAGGAGGAAGATGAAGACCAAAAGGATGTGCCGCACTCCGATGTTCAGACTCGAAGTCATCGAGATCAAGAAGTAAAACGCCGGCGGCAGAGATAGAAACAGGATCTCGCGCCAGCCGCGCAACTTGCCGGTGGCTATGGCATAAACGATCAGCGGGAGGAAGAACAAGGTGGTCAGCGTCGCCTTAATGACGAACGCCACCGGAAAATAGAACCACATCCCATGTGCATAGACCTTGCCAAATATGTAGCTGGGCCACGTATTCGCCACCGAGCGGACATCTGCCAAGCCATAGAGCCATGATTCGGGCAGCACTTTCCAGCGCGCCACACTGGTGATCACCTTTGCTTCGGCCGGGCGCAGGTTCCCGAGTGTGTCCTGCAATAGTGGATTGAGCTGTGTCCCGGCGGGACGAGCTGCGTAGCGAAAGCCGTAACACATCCACATGATGCCAACGACGATGATTCCGGCAATCACTAGCGCACCAGCCAGGCGTACAGCCTGATGCAGGCGGGTCTCGTCCTCGTCCCGCGCTCGACGGGGGCGCAACAACTCGGTGATCGCGAGCAAGATCAGCATCGGTGGCAGCAGCACGGCGGAGTGCTTGACGATAAAGAAGACGCCTGACGCCAGGCCCAGCACTACGACACGTCCCCATGACGGAGATTTCACATAGCGGTAGAACGCATAGATACTGGCTAGCAGCGCCGCCGCCGCGCCGGTGTCCGTCGTCACTAAGGCGCCATGAGCAAGGAAGTTTGGCTCGAAGACGATCAGCGTGAGAGCGATGAATCCCGCGCCTGAGCCAAACATCTCGCGCGCGGTAAGGAATGCGAGCAGCGCGACCAATAACGCAAAGATCGAGGCTGCCATTCGGGCGCGGAAGATGACCTTCTCATGGTCGCCCTGAAAAATGAAATCGCGTCCGCTCAGGTATGCCTCGGTCTTGAAGTTACGGTTCTGCAACTGCGGCTCGTGAAGGTTCATTCCGAGCAGCGGAAGGGCAGCAATCATCTTCACCAGCGGCGGGTGCTCTGGGTTTAGACCGAAATCGTGATGCTTAAGGGACATGTATCCGGCAAAGATGTGATCGCCTTCATCGAAGGAAAGCGATTCGCGTTTGACGGAATACAACAGCTGGAATTCGAGAACCAATAGCAAGAACAGGACCGCGGCCATTTTTACCCAGGACCGCTTGAGCAGTGAATGGAATGTGCCAGTGATTTCCCCCGCGGGGTTCGAAATTGCACGCGCCTCTGCGTTCATCGTCTCTCCGCATCAACATCATAAGAAGTAAAACACGCCTCTCCGCATAAACACCACGAATTTCAACAGAAGCCTGATCGCCGGATGCCCTACAATCCTGGGATGCCCCATCTTTCGCGATGTTCGGGAGGAGTTGTTGGCGATGTTGCTGCGGTCTAGAAAACTCACGGTCTTCTTAGTCTTCAGTGCTCTTTATTGCGCAGTCTCCCTTGCCCAGGCTCCAGCACCAGCGCACCGGCCAACCAGCACTCCTTACACCGGCGATCCATCCATCTTTGATAGCCCCGGGAGAGCGGAGCGGTTGCAAATCAAGCGCGTGATGGACATCCTCGGAATCGCACCCGGCAAAAGTGTCGCCGACATCGGAGCAGGCTCGGGATTTTTTACGGTACTGGCAGCGCGAAGAGTGGGCGAAAAGGGTACGGTTTACGCGGTAGACATCAATCCAGAGGCAATTCAGTACATAGACGCGCGCGTAAAGAAGGAAGACCTGCACAACGTCAAAACGATTCTGGGCAAGGAGGATGATCCGCTTCTGCCCGCTTCCGTGGAGGCCGTATTGCTCCTCAAGACCTATCACGAGGTGGCGCAACCGATCGTCCTGTTCCGCAACTTGCGCAAGTCGCTCGCGAAAGGGGCAAAAGTAGGGGTGATTGACCGAAACGGTAACGGTACCGATCACGGAGTCGGCCGCGATGTCGTGGTTCGCGAAATGAAAGAGGCCGGCTACAAACTGGTGCGGCAGGAAGATTTCGTCAAAGATGGGATGGATTACTTTTTGGTATTCGCGGCTGAGTGACGAGCGGGTGACCGAGTGGCCCACTCAAGCCAAAATCGGGCTTGAACTCGGCCAGAAATTTGTTCATGCTCGAGTGTTAGTGCGAAAGCAATGACTAAGAACTATGAATAATAATGAAGACGCTGTGAACCAGGTAATTTCTGACTACTACAAGGCCTTCAGTACGCTAACTATCCAGTCCATTCTGCGCTATTTTCACCAGCCAGCTCTGCTCATCGGACCGTCAGGGGTGATTGCCCTTCCGACTCCCGAGGCGGTGGTTCCCATCTTCGGCCCGGTCATGGAAAACCTTCGGCAACGGGAATATCGGCGGAGCGAATTCAGCCTGCAACAGCTCCGGCTTCTCAGCGCCACATCGGCATTGGCGATGGGCGTGGCCATACGGTACAAGACTGATGGTCAAGAGATGGAGCGGGTGGGCATTACTTACATGCTGCATAAAGGGGATAGCGGTTGGAAGTTTGCCGTGATGGCGCTACAGGATACGGACAAGGTCGCGCCGAACCATTAGTAATTGTCTGGTAGTTGTCGCTGTGGACGCTGCTGTCCGTGTCTGCAGCAACTCAGCACCTCCGACATTACCTGCGTAATTAGCGATCTTCGGGGCGCCGCGGTACCTTCCCGTTGAAAGGCAAATCGCGAGCTTATGTCTGAGGGAAATATGAGCGCTGTGCGGTCAGTTCCGCGGGTTGGGCTGGTACTGCTGCTTGTGTCCGGCCTGTGCGCTGGTCAGTCCCTGGGTGACGCTGCACGTCAGAACCGCCAGCAAAAGAAACCGAGCGCTACACCCGCCAAGAAAGTCTATACCACGGACGACATGAGCGATCCCGCGCCTACACCCGGCAAGGGGCCTCGGGACCTGTCGGGTACCTGGAGCTTCACCCACTTTGACGATCGCTTCCAGGGGTCGATTATCCTAAGCCAGTCAGGATCGACGCTACAAGGTACGTGGCATACCAGTAGCGGGAAATCCGAACCCGACTCATCGGTCACCGGCAGCGTCGATGGAGCGGCGGTTACGCTCTATCGATCCCTCGGCCCGAACCAGCAGAGCTACTCTTTGACCCTCTCGGCGGATGGCAACCGGCTGGATGGTTTTGGCGAAGGTTTCTTTTTGCACCACACGAATCTCAACATGACGCGAAGTGGAGTCGCTAAGCCCGCAACGGCTCCACCCAGCGCAACCCGGTAAGGCGCGCGCGACGCTTCACCCGCCGGGACGCCAGACATTAATCAGAAATTCAAATTCTCTTGAGCGCGACGGGTAGAATGCCGACATGAAATCGATCCCTCTTCGGACACAACTGGGTCTGGTGGCGGCATCCTACGCTGCAGTGCTTGCTACTGCGGCACTCCTCGTCTATGTGCGCCACCTGCAGTACGTCAATCACCCCGAAGACGTCGCGGCGTCGAGCGGGATGTACGCAGCCGGCGACTGGATGCTGGAGATCTTTATTGGCTGCATGTTGCTTGTCCCGACTTTTGTTCTGGTGCTGGTTATCCGCAAGTCCGAACACCTCTACACCGGGTATTCCAGGGTCCTGCTTGGCCTGAGTCTGACTGCACCGATTAGCCTGGGAGTGGTCAGTATCCCGGCCGTGGGCCAGGGGACCATGGCCCTGGGCTGGATTTGCATGGATCGGCTGTTTTGTTCGCCGATCGTGATTGTGGGACTGGTGGTCAGCCGGTTGCTGGCACGATTTGACCAGGCGAAACGCTTGACTCTGTATGCGCTACTGATCGAGGTCCTGACCTTTGCTCTCACGGCGGCGCTGTTTCTATTCGCGGCGAAAGCCCACCGAGGTTAGGTGCCCCTCGTTCGGATTTGCCCGCGCATCGCAGAATGAGCGGGGCCGTCGGGTGGGCGTAGCGCTACCATCAGGCTTGAGTGGGGATGTTCAAACGCCACAATCACAGTGGCGGTTGGCAACCTAACCCAGCCACTCGTGTCAACTAGCTGTATAGTGACGTAAATACTGGAGGGACGATGCGTCAGCGAATTCTGCACCTGTGCGTCGTAATGTGCGTCATAGTCCTGATGACCGCCGCCCACGCGCAGCAAAGCCATTGGGCCACACCCGACGACAAAACCGCGAAGTTCATGATCGACATGGAGCGCAAGTGGGCCGAAGGCGTTTGCACGAATAATGGAATTGTCTCTGAGTTGTTGGCCGACGATTTCCAGGGCACCAGCACCGGCGGCGAGCGCTACACCAAGGCGGATGAGCTGCGCGATGAAAAAGGTCCACATTCGGCGCACGGCTGCGCACTCGACGATGCCAAGGTGCGCTTCTTCTCTTCTTCTTCGGGCGAAGACGTAGCAATCATTTACGGCAGCGAGCACGCCATCGGCAAAGACAAAACCCATCCTGACGCGAAGCAGTGCCAGGTCTGGACCGATACCTGGTTGAAGCGCGATGGTAAGTGGCAGATCGCCGCCGCGCAGGACAACAAAGTCGATTGCAAGTAGCTAGAGGATGATTCTCACATCGCCGACGCTAGAGTCCAGAGCCACCCGTCCTACGACTTAAACAGCCGGCCGCCCGCTCAGCCGGTGCGTCGCCCACCGCCCCACTTGGTGGCATATGGCAGCGCGAACAAATACAGACCGGTGAAAAACTGCAAGGCGAGCACGAACACCGCCAAGAGGCCCATTCTAGAGCTATATCTCCCCTGTGCCACGGCGACGCCGTTGATGATAACGGCCACCGTAAAGGCAATTGACAGCCAGCGATGGGTCTGCCGAATCCATTTGTTCCAGTTCACTTCGGACCTCCTTACGACTTTTGAGCCGCCTGAGGCGCCCATGATTTCCTGCAATCAGTGCGTTTCAATCCCGAACTGCTTTGCGTACTCCGCGTTCAGCCGCTGCCAGCCGCCGAACTTCATGGCCTCGGGGCCGACGATGCGGCCGATGGGAGTTCCGCTGAGAAGGTGATCCAGAACTTCGAAACAAATGTGCCATCCGGCAGCACCCATTGCGATGAAGCGGTGACCGATGTTGGTCCACAGCGTCAGGCGCGTGCCGCCACCAAAGGCCTCGAGTTCCCACCGCATATCGAAGCCACCCCAGTTGTACTCAAGCGTCTCGGGAGCGTCGGCTCGCGTCACTTGTGTTTCGGTAACGCGCGGCGTGGGCGCTCCCACCGTGGTGAGCTTCACCGTGGTTCCAACCACACCCAGGTTCCCATCGGCGTCAAAGGGCGCCCACTCGCGCAGATGCGCCGGGTCGGTTAGCGCCTGCCAGACTCTTTCCGGCGAGTGGCGCAGTTCTCGGACGAGAATGAGCGTCCACTTCTCTTCCCCGTTTTGTCCCCGGTCCTTTTGTATCCGCGCGCCGCCGGCCGGACCCGGTGTGTACTGCTCGCGTTCGGTCATCTTCTTATCCTTTATTTTTAGCGTGAATAGCGTGCCAGCTGGGTGAGCTGAATGAGGTTGCCGCATGTGTCCTTCAGCATCGCAATAGTCGAGCCGGTCACGTCGGTCGGCCGCATCGTGAACTCGGCGCCGCGGCCCTTGATTCGCTCGTAGTCGCCCTTGACGTCGCCGGTGAAAAACATGGCCGCCGGCTGGCCCTGCTGAAATATGGCCTGCTGATATGTTTTGGCTGCGGGGTTGTTGTTCAGCGCCAGCTGCAGCTCGGTGCCGTCCGGCTCCTCGGGCGAGGCCACGGTCAGCCAGCGAAATGGGCCATTACTGAAATCGGTCTTCTTGGCAAAGCCGAGTACCTCCGTGTAGAAACGCAGGGCCTTGTCCTGATCGTCCACGTATACGCTGGTCACTTTGATCTTCATTTCATTTCTCCTTTGTCACGTTCGCGGTTTGGGCCGCGGCATCTTCTCCTTAGTCTTCCCTTTCGTTCGTGTTGATGATCCGTACGGACGTTGATCAATGCGGTCTTGATTCATGCGATCAAGGTGGCGTTCGAGAGCATCTATGTGAGCAGACCAGAACCGGCGGAACTGAGCCAGCCATGCATCCAGCTCCTGAAATGGTTCGGGATTCAGCCGGTAGAGACGGCGCTGTGCGTCCACCGTCGATTCCACGAAACCGGCCTCTCGCAGCACTCGCAGGTGCTTTGACACGGTCGGCTGCGGCATACGAAGCTGACGCTCGATCTCTCCCACCGACTGTTGTGACGAGACCAGGAGGCTCAGTATCGCGCGGCGGTTCGGCTCCGCAATGATTTCGAATACAGATTCCATCCTCCTGATATACCCCATAGCGCATATACGTGTCAAGGTATATACAGGCAGGGGGCATACGCTGCCTCATCCCTGGGCAGGAGGCCTTATGAGTTTTGACAGCTTACACATTGAGAATGACGCTGTATTCTTATTGACGATAGCTGCCCACATCTCGGCGACGGGGTTTGTGTATGTTCGACGGAACAAGGAACCATATGGACGCGGGAGTTCTCCCTCTCTGGAATGCAGTCTTCTGCCTGGATTGCGAGGTCATCAGCAGCAGTCGAGGTAACGAATGCGCAGCCTGCAAAAGTCGCTCACTCGTGAGCCTGGCTCGGATGCTCGGGGGTAGTTTGCTCGCGCATAGGGCACAACACTTTCAAGAATTGCAAAGTGGGTTGTTCGACATCGCGATTACGATTGAATTACAGCAGATGCACGCCAAAGACTTGAGCACCACCGTTGAGAGGTTGACCGGTGTGATTGGCCCGAAGCTCGCACGGGACCGAGCGTCCCTCCACATCAATGTGAAGCCGGCAGCAGACAAACTCGACCTACAGCCCTCGCTTTGCTTCCCAGACCGGGTTGCCGCATAGAACAAAGGAAAGAGCCGGAAGAAACTTGTCGATGTACTCGTCGGACATTCGTACGGCGGCGCGGTAATTACGGCGGCAGCGAACGAGGCGCCCAACGTTATTTCTCTGGTGTGCGCCGCGGCGTTCTCTTTCGCCGAGCAGATTTCCCCGCGAGCAAGTACACTTTCCCGAATGCTGTGTGGGCAGCGGTTCAATCAGGGTAGCGCCGAGCAGGCCTTCAGCCCCTTTCTGTGAACCAATTACCCCGCGAACAGTTGTACAATTCCCGCGTTCACCGAAACGCTAAGACTTCAAGGAGATAAGCGAGAGAGACGCCATGAGCCTGACGCACAAGTATTTCCGCGTAAACATTCTGATGTCCTGGTTGGCGCTTTTGCTGGGAATTGGCATGGCGGTGAGCCTTCTGTTTACCGACGGTGAGGCCGCGCCAAGCGTGGATCAAGTGCACCCAGAGATGTGGCCGATGGCGAAATCTCCGGTGGGGCTTGATGCCGCGATAGAAAAACGGATCACCGGGATGCTCAGCCAGATGAGCATCGAAGAAAAAATCGGACAGGTGATTCAACCAGAATGGAAAACCATCAAACCCGAAGAGGTAACCCAGTATCACATCGGCTCCATCGAAAACGGCGGAGGCGCGGTGCCCGGTGGAAACAAGCACGCGACCGTCAAGGACTGGGTCGATCTTATCGAGCCCTATTATCAGGCGTCGGTGGTACCCGGCGAAAAGGTGACCATACCTCTCATCTGGGCTTCGGATGCTGTGCACGGTCATAACAATGTTTATGGCGCGACGCTTTTTCCGCACAATATCGGGTTAGGCGCTGCCAATGACCCCGAGCTACTCCACCGCATCGGCGAGGTGACCGCCGCCGAAGTGCGGTCGACCGGAATCGACTGGACGTTCGCCCCCACCATCGCCGTAGCGCGCGACGACCGCTGGGGACGCACTTATGAGAGTTATTCTGAAGACCCGCGGATCGTTTCGAAATATGCAGCCGCCATGGTGTCAGGGCTTCAGGGGTCAGGCAAGACCTTCCTCGACCATGATCATGTCATCTCGACCGCCAAGCATTTCCTCGGCGACGGCTCGACGGACGTCGGGCGCGATCAGGGCGACTCCACTGTTTCCGAGACAGATCTCGCCCGACTGCATGGTGCGGGTTATATTGCCGCTATCAACGCCGGCACGCAATCAGTAATGGCTTCTTACAACTCCTGGCACGGTGTCAAGATGCACGCGAATAAAGCGCTGTTGACCGATGTGCTCAAGGGCCGCATGGGCTTCGACGGCTTCATCATGGGTGACTGGCTCGCACACGGCCAGATCCCAGGCTGCACCAATTCCGATTGTTCGATAGCTTTCAACGCGGGCCTGGATATCTTCAATCAGCCTCAGGACTGGAAGCTTTTGTACGCCAATCTTGTCCGCGATGTGAAGTCGGGAGTTATCTCAGAAGCCCGTCTCGACGATGCCGTTCGCCGGATCTTGCGCGTGAAGCTCCGTATGGGCGTGTTCGACGAACCCTCGCCCGCCCACAGGACCGGAACGTTTAAGCCCATTGGCACGCTGCAGCATCGTGCCGTCGCCCGCGAGGCGGTGCGCAAATCGCTGGTCCTGCTGAAAAACAACGGCGTACTCCCGATCAAACCGAATGCCACCATACTGGTGGCGGGCGCGGGCGCCAACAATATCGCCGTGCAGTCGGGCGGCTGGACGCTCAGCTGGCAGGGCGCAGACAACGGCCCGAATGACTTCCCCGGCGCGACTTCGATCTATGAAGGGCTGAAAGCGCAGATCGACGCAGCCGGCGGACGGGCCATCCTAAGCCCTGATGGCACCTCGGCGCAGAAACCCGATTTCGCCATCGTGGTTTTCGGTGAAAGGCCCTATGCCGAATTCATGGGCGACCAGCCAGACGTCGCGTTGCATCACGAAAATGCCGAAAGCCTCGATCTGATCAGGAAGCTCAAGAGCCAAGGCATTCCGGTTGTAGCGGTGATGATGTCCGGCCGGCCGCTCTACGTGAACCCGCAGATCAATGCCTCTGACGCCTTCGTCGCCGCATGGCTGCCCGGTTCCGAAGGTCAGGGCGTCGCCGATGTCCTGCTCGCTAAGGCCAGCGGCTCCCCGCAATACGATTTTCAGGGTCGTCTGAGCTTCTCCTGGCCGAAGCGTCCTGACCAGACTCCGCTCAATATTGGCGATGCGAATTACGACCCGCAGTTCCCGTACGGTTTCGGCCTGACCTATGCCAAGCCGGCACAAACAGCGCAACTTGCCGAAGCCGCCGGCAATGTCAAATACGGCGAGAAGAATGTCTATTACGCAAAAGGCGATGTATGGAACGGCTATAAGCTGTTCATCGGCGACGACAATGTTGCCCGCATCGCATATGTCGGCAGCAAGACGACCTTGAACGGTTCGGCGGCGATTGTGCTGCAGCCAACCGACAACGGGGTCAATGTGGTGTGGACCGGACGCGAGAACGCTTGGTTTGAGGTTGCCGCCGACAGGACCACTGACATTGCTCGCGAAGCAAATGGCGGCATGATGCTCTCTGTGAAACTCAAGGTCAATGCCGCCCCAACCGGAGATGTCGCCATGGGCGTCGGCGTTGCTACTGTACCTGTCACCAAGCTGCTCAAGACAGGAGATCTGACGCTCACGGTTCCGTTATCGTGCTTCGCCAACTCCCAGGACATGGCCAAGACGCCCAGCGTCCTGCGCCTTGCAACAGCCGGAACATTGGACATTTCGGTTTACGACATTCGCCTGATCGAAACGAAAACAGGCGCCGCCTGTCCAGGAGATTGATGGATTTCACAAGCAGGAAGCGGGCGGACCTACGATGGTCTTCCCTCCATGATGTCTGTGACGTGTGCCAGAAGGCCTCGCCTGGCGTCGAACCGCTCGACACCGGCGTTTGGTCGAGTGTGGATGGCGTAGCGATCAGGCCGCCTGTGAATGCCGGCGCCGCTTGTTACCGCCCTTGCGCCGCGCTCCCGGCGTCGAGGCCAGGATCTTCTCGATTTCTTTCCGCAGCCAATGGTTTGCGGGATCGTTTTCCACACTCTCGTGCCAGTACAAGTGGGCTTCGAGACGTGGCACTGGGAGCGGAAAGGGATACACCCGATTCATCTGACGCGCATTCAGCAAACCCGCGTTCAGCAGTTGCGCGTGGCGCTTGGGTAGGGTCAGAAGCATGTCGGTGTTATTCACGACCATGCAGGCCGCGTGGTTGTTCTGGCTGCGCAGAAATATCTGCCGGCGAAGCCCGCTGCGGCTGAGTTCGATATCAATCAGGCTGGGACCGTGACGGCGGGAGGAGACTTGAATATGGCGCTGCTGGAGGTACGTATCCAGGTCGAGCTTTTCCGCGATCGCCGGGTGGCCCGGCCGGGCAATGACCACGAACGTTTCATTCAGAAGCCACTTATGCCGGATTCGATCGCTCACGGTCATGGGGATGTCGATGGCCAGATCGACCGACCCGCTTGCTAATTCAGTCTCCAGGTCTCTGCGCTTGACCCGTGACGTCGTGATCGACATTCCCGGGGCAGCATGCGTCAGGCGTCGCAGCAGCGGTGGAAGAATCAGGGCTTCAGCGTATTCCCACAGCGACAGGTGAAAATTCCGCCGCGTGTGTTCGGGAACAAAATTACGACTCTGGCTGAGGTTCACTTCCAGAATCTGCAGCGCCTGCCGCACTTGCTCAATCATGTTCCGAGTGAATGGGGTCGGTACCATGTGCGGCCCCTGGCGGACGAACAGCGGATCCTGCAGCAGATCGCGCAGTCTCTTCAGCGCGTGGCTGATCGCGGGTTGGGTGAGGTTCAGTTGCAGGCCTGCGCGAGTGATGTTGCCCTCGCGATAGATGGCTTCCAGCACCACGAACAGGTTCAGATCGACCTGACTTAAATGCACGCCGCATATATTACAGGATTCGTAGGATTCATTAGGAGAATTCTGCTGAAATCGCTAGGCTAGTGAGCCTGCGAAGTGAGCGCTTAGCAAATGGACTTTTCTCTGTCACCGAAAGCCCAAGGCTATCTGCAACGCCTCTCGGCGTTTATGCAGGAGCATGTCGTACCAGCGGAGCCTGAGTATTGCGCGCAATTGCAGAACCTCCCCGACTGGCGCGGCTGGAAGCAGCCTCCGATCATGGAGACTTTGAAAGCCAGGGCTCGGGCTGCCGGCCTTTGGAATTTATTCCTCCCCGGCCGGGAGTATGGCGCCGGCCTCACCAACGTGGAATATGCGCCTCTGGCCGAGATCACTGGCCGGTCCTCGATCGCTCCCGAGGTTTTCAACTGCAACGCACCCGACACTGGCAACATGGAAGTGCTGGTGAAGTATGGTTCGGAGGCGCAGAAGATGCGCTGGCTCACGCCGCTGCTGGCCGGCGAGATTCGTTCCGCATTCTGTATGACGGAGCCCGATGTAGCCTCTTCGGATGCCACGAACATGCAAGCTACAGCCCTCATCGAGGGGGACCACGTCGTACTCAACGGCCGGAAATGGTGGAGTTCCGGAGTCGGCCATCCCCACTGCCGGCTGCTCATCTTTATGGGCATAACGGATTGCACCGCCGCCAAGCACAGACGTCATTCCATGGTTCTGGTGCCGCTCGATACTCCTGGCGTGAAGATCGAGCGCATGTTGTCCGTATTTGGCTCCTATCACTCACCGTTTGGCCACGGCGAGGTCAGCTTTACCAACGTCCGGGTGCCGCTCGACCAAGTCGTCGCCGGACCGGGCCGCGGTTTCGAGATCGCGCAGGGCCGGCTCGGCCCCGGCCGCATTCACCACTGCATGCGCACGCTGGGAGCGGCCGAACGCGCCCTTGAATTTCTGTGCCGCCGTTCACTTCATCGCGTAGCTTTCGGCAAGCCCTTGGCCGAACTCGGCGGCAATGCCGATGTCATTGCCAACGCGCGCATCATGTTGGAGCAAGCCCGTCTTCTCACCCTTAAGGCCGCGTGGATGCTCGATGAAGTCGGCACCAAGAGCGCACGCAGCGAAATCTCGCAGATCAAAGTCGCTGTGCCTAACATTGCCCTGGAGATTATCGATCAGGCAATTCAAATGCACGGAGGCGCGGGCGTTTCCCGCGATGTTCCCCTGGCTGAAATGTTTGCCACCATTCGCACTCTGCGCATCGCGGACGGGCCCGATGAAGTACATCGCGCCTTGATTGCCAAGCTGGAGCTGGGGAAGTACAACGCCAAGAACACAGCGTCAGCCTGACCTCTGGCAGAGGATTGACGTCCGCCGTGCCGTCCTTACAAGAATGACCTGCACATTCGAATGCCACTTTCGAAAGCCAAGGAGCGTATTGAAATGACTTCACCACTGCTGGGTGAGTTCATGGGAACTCTCGTTTTGATTTTGCTGGGAAACGGTTGCGTCGCCAACGTCTTGCTCAAGCATTCCAAGGCGTACGGTTCGGGGTGGATGGTCATCACCAGCGGCTGGGCATTTGCCGTGATGTCGGCCGTCTTTGTCGCTATCGCATGTGGGAGTAGAGATGCCCACATCAACCCCGCCGTCACGCTTGGACTAGCCGTCGCCAGCGGCAGCTATTCCAAAGTTGTCTCCTACTCGCTGGCGCAGATGGCAGGAGCATTTGTGGGGTCGGTGCTGGTCTGGGCCCACTTCGGACCGCATTGGAAGGAGACGGAAGATCCGGAACTCAAGCGGGTGTGCTTTTGCAGCGCGCCCGCGATCCGCAACTTTTATGCCAACGTGCTTAGCGAAATCATCTGCACATTTATTCTTGTCTTTGTTGCGGGAGCTATTTTCTCGCGAACGCTGATTTCCTCCGGTTGGGCTGGCGTCGTTGCGCCTTATCTGGTCGGGTGCCTGGTGTGGGGCATCGGCCTTTCTCTGGGCGGAACCACCGGATTTACTATGAATCCCGCCCGGGACCTCCCCACGCGCCTCGCCCACACGGTCCTTCCAATCGCAGGAAAAGGGAGTTCGGACTGGGGCTACGCTCCAGTTCCAATTCTGGGTCCACCGATCGGCGCCTCACTCGCAGGCCTGCTGATACGCTTTCTACACTGGTAAGACTGCTCGTGGAGAGCCGGGCGAGGGCGCACGTTTTTCCCTAGCGGCCGGTGAACTTCGGCGGACGTTTCTCCAGAAAGTGCGCCACTCCTTCTTTGAAGTCGGCGCTCTGTAGACTGGCTACCAATTCCACAACGGAAAGATCGAAGGACTCCGCCAAAGTCTGGAACATTCCCGCGTACACCTGCCGCTTGATTACTCTCAGCGAGCGGGGACTGACGCTGGAGGCCAACCGGGCTGCCTGATCGTGGATGGTGGCGGAAAAACCTTCCTGGGGAAAGACGCGATTTACCAGACGCATTTCCAGCGCCTCGGCTGCCGTGATGGTCCGGGCGGAGAAGAGCAAGTCAATCGCATCGGGTACGCCAACGATCTGCGGTAGAATCCAGGCGAGTCCATACTCCGCAATGAGTCCGCGCTGCGCGAAGGTCGTGCTGAAGCGCGCATTCTCCGATGCCCATCGCAGATCGCAGTAGAGTGGAATCACCAGGCCTAAGCCGACGGCCGGCCCGTTGATGGCGGCAATCACCGGTTTCGCGACCGCGAGAAAGTAGGAATACTTACGCTGAAAGTCGGGCCGTAGTCCTTCCTGCATGGCATCACCGGACTGAATTCGCCCGACGACCTTTTCGTCCAGTCCCTGGGTGGCGACGGCGGTCAGAAGCGACATGTCCGCGCCGGCGCAAAATCCCCTGCCTGCCCCGGTCAGCACGATCACCCGCACGTTGTCGTCCCGTTCCGCCTCTTCTACTGCAGAACGCACTTCCTGTTCCATGGTGGCCGTCCAGGCATTCAGTTTGTCTGGACGATTCAGCGTGATGGTGGCGACCTGGTCCGGGACTTCGTAGATCGTTTCCTGGGTTGGCATGAGTATTTACCGGGACTTGCTATGGCACGGCAATTGTTGAGTCCGGCGTCCGCGGTCTCCCATCGTCGGGGAGACCGCGGTTTCGAAGCGGGGAAGCACCTGCTCAGAACATCAAGCGCAAACCGAGTTGGATCTGACGCTTGGGGAAGGCCGAGGTGAAAGTCAGCGGCGTGCTGGATGTCGCCGTCCCGCCACCAAGAAGGGCCGTGCCCGGTTTCATCCCTTTCACGTTGAACGTCGTGAACCCCGGCTCGAACCCGAAAAGAGGGCTTACTTCGTTGTTCACACTGGCATAGTTCGTTCGGTTGGCGATGTTAAATCCTTCCGCCGTAAATTGCAGGTTAGCTCTCTCGCCTAGTTTGTGGGCCCAGGTCAGGCGCATGTCGAAGTTGATGTAGTCGGGGCCGAAACCGGTGTCGCGCGGGGCACCGATTGGGCGCTGGTTGGTGACGTGATTGTTGCCGTTGACTTCGCCTCCGGCGAGCAGGTTGAAAGGGTGTCCGCTGTGGGCCTCGAAGATGGGAGAGAGCTGGAAGCCGGACAGATATTTCTGTCTCCAGGGGCTGTTGATCACTGCTGCGATGACGACCTTGTGACGCTGATCGAATTCGGAGAGGCTGCGATCGAGGTTAAGGTTCGTGGGATCCTGCGGTCCGTAGTCGGTGTTGTAATCGGTGGAGGTGTCAAAAGCTTTGCTGTAGGTGTAATTCCCGAAGAGGGTGAGGCGGTCGCTGAAACGCTTTTTGACTTCTACGATGCCGCCCTCGTAAAGCGCGTAGGCACCTGAAGTGTATTGGTTGTTCTGGACGATCAGCGGGTTGATGAAGCACTGAACGGTATTGCATGGCTGCCCTTCGATCCCACCGAGCGGATCCGCAGTGAAACCGGTTTGCGGGTCGGTTGTGTTCCAGTTGCGGTAGGAGACCTGCTTGCCATTCGCCAGGGTTACGGTGCTGAAGGGCGCGGGCAGGAGATTGGTATCGATGGCAACCGGGAGTCTCTGGGTGTGAGTGTAGATTCCGCTGAGAGAAATCGAGAAACCAGGACCGATCTCTCGTTCAATTCCGAAGGAAGCCTGCTGCGCTATCGGAGGACGATAGCCGGGCTGGTTCACGAAAATAACCTGCAGTGGCGAGAGTGGGCCGCTGTTGGTCACATCGATGCCAACTGGCTGTGGTCCTGAAAATGGGCCAGCTACGGCCGCAGGCGTGACACATGCATTATTGCCAGCGGTGGGGGTGGTGCACTGAATCAATCCCTCGGCAAAGAGGGTTTGGAAAATGGTTGCCGAGCCGGCTATGCCGAGCGGCGGAACCCCATTAATGCCATCGGCGTAGATGGAAATTTCCCGTTTGCACGGGCTGGCGCCGGTGCCGGGGATGATCGTCGTGCCGAACTGCGAGACTCCGCAGATGCCGGTGACGTTGGCGACTTGCCCGGCGCTGGTGCTGTTTTCGACCGCAGCGCGACCTGCGCCTACGACTCCGAGGCTGAGGTCGACGTCGGGAATCTGGGCGTCGACGGGTCCGTAGAAGATTCCGTAGCCGCCGCGGACCACCGTCTTGTGGTCTTTGAAGGGATCCCAAGCGAAGGAGACGCGGGGGCCAAAATCCTTGTA
>Ga0210406_10003276_pt1 | contig 17883 bp, 22 predicted proteins | sample IncBWC30MmetaG_FD_155454 | JGI IMG/M metagenome (GOLD analysis project Ga0210406, IMG submission 155454) | Forest soil microbial communities from Barre Woods Harvard Forest LTER site, Petersham, Massachusetts, United States - Inc-BW-C-30-M | ecosystem: Environmental > Terrestrial > Soil >... | reverse complement strand
GGAGATGTTCAGCACGGAGAAGCCGGGCAGTTTCGAATTGACGCACCTCTCGCGCATGAGCGAAGCCATGATTCATCTGGGGAAAGGCGGTGTAGACGTCGTGCTGTTGGACATGGGACTGCCGGATGCTCATGGTCTCGAAACCGTGCGGCAGGCGCACACGGCGGCTCCCAGCGTTCCGCTCATTGTGATAACGGGCCTGGACGACGAGGCACTAGCCGCCGAAGCCATGAAAGAAGGCGCGCAAGACTATCTGATCAAAGGGCAAATCGAGAATCGCGCGTTACCCCGGGCGCTTCGTCACGCCATCGAGCGCCACCGGATGCAAACAGAAACCGAGGTCATCCGGACACAGCAGCTGCAGTTTAAGGATGAGTTCCTTTCACACGTGTCGCACGAGTTGCGTTCACCTCTGACGGCCATCTATCAGTTTGTGACCATTCTCCAGGACAGGCTGGCGGGCGAACTAAATGTGGAACAGCACGACTACCTGGGAATCGTTTTGAGGAATGTCAAGCAGCTTCAATCGATGATTAATGACTTGGTCGAAGTGACTCGCATGCAGGCAGGCAAGTTGGAGATCGAACTGCAATGCACTTCAGTTTCCGACGCCATCGCTTACGTCATCAATACACTACAGGGGGCAGCTTCAGCCAAAGGAGTCGCCCTAACTTCTGAGATAGAACTGCGGTTGCCATCCGTCTGTGCCGACCCCACGCGCATTCGACAAATTCTCATCATTCTGGTGGACAACGCCATCAAGTTCACTCCGGCAAAGGGCGCGGTGAAGGTTGGGGTTCGCGTATTTGGGGAAGATTCGAATCTTCTGGTTCTGGAGGTCTCAGACTCGGGATGTGGGATCAGTCCAGACATGACTGAACGAATTTTCGAACGCCTGTTCCAGACACCTGATCCGGCTGCGGCAGGCCGTAAAGGTCTCGGGCTGGGGTTGTTCATCTGCAAAGAGTTGGTGACACGACAGGGCGGTCAAATCTGGGTCAGGAGCGTTCCCGGGGAGGGCGCCGTTTTTTCCGTTACCCTGCCTGTTTTTTCTCTACCTGACCTCATCGCCCCGGCCTTCAAGAGGGAACGACTTACGGAAGTTCCCATCACACTTATGGTGACAGAGATCGGTTCACAGACCGGCTGGCTTTCCGAGGACGTGCGCGCCGAGCAATCTCAGGGGGTACGCGACATTTTGCAGCGGTGCATGCACTCCGATCTGGACATAGTCTTGCCCAAGATGGGCCCAGCGGGAGCGACAGAACTTTTCTTTATCCTGGCGATTACCGGCGAAATTGGCGGCGAAGCGATTGCGATGCGGATTCAGGAACGAATGGACGGTAACGAACATCTACAGAAAGCAGGGTTGACCACTTCGACGTCCTTCCGGTCGGTTGAAGCGATCAAACGAAGCGCGGGTGAATCGATGAAAGAATTTGTGGAGAAGGCGGCCATGCAAATTCAGGAACTTATGGACGAGGAAATCTTGTCGAGGATGGTGAAGAATGGGTAACAAGAAAATTCTCATCGTGGATGACGATCCGGATGTGCTTCAAGGAATGCATGTACGCCTTAAGGCTAACCACTATGATACTTTCTTTGCATGTGATGCGGTCGGGAGCATTTCTGAGGCCCGGAAACACGAGCCGGACTTAATTATCCTGGATCTCGGCCTCCCGGCGGGCGACGGCTTCGTCGTCATGCAGAGGCTCAAGGATAACCCCTATCTCGCCGTGATCCCGGTTATCGTCGTGTCCGCTCGAGACGTTCTCGCAAACAAAGAGCGCGCGCTCAAGGCGGGGGCGAAGGCCTTTCTCCAAAAGCCAGTGGATAACGCCGAACTTCTAAAGGTCATTCGGCAAGCCTTGGGAGAACCCGCGCAAGCGACGAAGCCTGTCGTACATGACCTGGGGTCTCTGTAACCAGGATCGAGTCCGTCCGCGCAATCGCAGGAGCCACTCCGGCGACCATTGAATCCTCACGTCGGCGGCCAACGCGCAGTCGTCAGGAGCGTGGGACGCCTTGTTCCAAAGCAACAAACTGCAAGGATGCTTCACGAGCGCATACCTCGCAAACCCGCCCCATATACAAATACAATATATCCAGTTATTTGCTATAGCTATTAGTTAATAAACGCCATGGTTTTTAGGCGCTTAAGAAAACCACTCGTGTTAGAGGCGGATGGGGAAATTGTTAAAGTGGGCTGATGATTCTTAGGGCATCAGAGAACTCTAATAGATAGCGGAGTGACTCTTTTAGGGCAGTTGCGCGGGCCGTTTTAGCGAACTATGGGTCAGCGCGAGACTATCCGCCAGTTGATGTAGCCGAGATCGCTAACGGCAGCAGTCGAGGAAGATCGGTGAAACGGACTACTGACCTTAGGTCAGCGGACAGTCGGCCGCTCTTGGCTTTGTTGTCCAACACGTAGTACTAGGGACCCTTCCGAAATCGTCTCTTGGGTATCCGACTGTCCTCTTCAGTCAACAAGTTGCCGTGCCATGGTCAAAATGAATGCGCAAAAAATCAATCAAAGTATTGCTCCTGGTCGAAGATAACCCCGCAGATGTACGTTTGCTCCGAGAGATGTTCCACGAACAGAGCTCGCACAACACCGAATTGACGCAGGTGGGTACCATGGGTGAAGCCGAGAAGCATCTTGCGGAGGGTATGGTTGACATTATCTTGCTCGATCTCGGCCTGCCCGACGCCCAGGGACTAGAGTCGATACGGCGAGCCCGGGCAGTCGCGCCCGGCGTCCCCCTGGTGGTACTGACGAGCTTGGACGACGAGTCGATGGCTTCCCGAGCTTTGCAGGAAGGCGTCCAGGACTATCTCATCAAGGGCCAAATCGATGCGCGCGGACTTCTTCGTGCCTTGCGCTACGCCGTCGAGCGCAAGATCATGCAAGAAGCATTGTTCGACGAAAAGGAACTTGCCCAAGTCACTCTCAACTCCATAGGCGACGCCGTTATTTGCGCAAACGTCTCAGGAAGTATCACCTTCCTCAATCCGGTTGCGCAAAGAATGACGGGCTGGTCGCAGGGAGAAGCGGCAGGCAGGCCCATGGCCGAGGTTTTTCGAATCCTGGGCGCCACGAGCCGTGAGACCTCTCCAAATCCGACGGAGATGGCAGTGGAAAACGGTATGATACACGTGCCCTCGAACTGCATCCTCATCCAGCGTGACGGATTTGAGATTCCCATCGACGCCACGGTCGCCCAAATACATGACCGAGAGGGCCGCACTACCGGCGTGGTGATTGTCTTCCGCGACATGGGCTCGACCCGCACGATGGCGCTGCAGATGGCCCATTCCGCCCATCACGATTTTCTGACCGGTTTGCCTAATCGCAAGCTCCTGAACGACCGAGTTCGCCAGGCTATCGCCTCAGCGCCACGCCACATGAAAAAAGTCGCTGTCCTGTTTTTGGATTTGGATGGCTTCAAACATATCAACGATTCTCTCGGGCATGCGATCGGCGACAGACTGCTGCAATCTGTCGCCAAACGCCTGGTGGATGGCGTGCGCGGCTCGGATACGGTAAGCCGGCAGGGCGGCGATGAATTCGTCGTGCTGCTTTCCGAGGTCGAGAGTTTAGAGAGTGTCGAAGCTACGGTGAGAAGATTGCTGCAAGCGGGAGCCGAGCCCCACTCCATCGACCAGCACGATCTTCACGTCACGTCTTGCATTGGGGTGAGCGTCTTTCCGGACGACGGCCTCGACCCGGAGACGCTGGTGAAAAACGCCGACACCGCGATGTACCAGGCCAAGGAAAATGGGCGTCAGAGCTTTCAGTTTTTCAAACCAGCCATGAACGTCCGAGCTGTCGAGCGACAATCCATTGAGGGGAGTTTGCGGCGGGCGCTAGAACGGCAGGAATTTGCGGTGCATTACCAGCCGAAGATCAATCTGAGGACCGGAGAAATTTCCGGTGCGGAAGCATTGATACGCTGGACACATCCCACGCGAGGGTCGGTCTCTCCGGCACAATTCATTCCCGTTGCGGAGGACTGTGGCTTGATTTTACCGATTGGCAACTGGGTTCTTCGTGAGGCATGCAAGCAGGCCCGGACCTGGGTGGACGCCGGCCTGCGCCTTGGTACGATGGGGGTGAACATCTCTGCGATAGAGTTCCGGAATGAGAACTTTCTCGAAGGAGTCTTCGCCATTCTGAAGGATACAGGTTTGGATCCAACATCTTTGGAGCTGGAGTTGACAGAAAGCGTACTTATGAAGCATCCCGAGTCGACGGCTTCCGTGCTGCAAGCGCTAAGAGCAAAAGGGGTGCAGGTTGCGGTCGATGACTTCGGTACGGGTTACTCCAGCTTGAGCTACCTTCAGAAATTCTCGATCGATGCCCTCAAGATCGACCAGTCGTTTGTCCGTCGAATCACTACCGCTCCCGACGAGACTACCATCGTCACGGCGGTGATCGGCATGGCCCGGAACCTCAAACTGCGTGTCGTCGCCGAGGGCGTGGAAACGCTGAAAGAGTTGGAATTTCTTCAGGCTCACCAATGCGACGAGGCGCAGGGGTACTATTTCGGCCGACCAGTCGTTCCGGAGCAGTTCGCCAAGTTGCTCGAAACCGGCATATCAGCGACACTCTGCCGCTGAGACCCGAGTTGGCAACCTCGGGGTCAGCTCAGCCCGATATTCACAGACTCCTCCCGCCCCCATCTAGCGGAAGCTATGCATGACAAATTTGGGGTTCACCCAAGAAATTGAAGACAACTCAAGCCCCCGCCACTTAGACCCTTACTTTCACTACCTTGTTCCTGATACTCCCGCGCTGGAGACCGAACCTGGTCGCTTCTCGGCGTTCCCTTAGTCGCCGGCCGCGAGTTCGCACAGACTCGACCGATACCGCGCATAGAGAGCCCAAGGGTTGTGCCTGACACGCTTGAGAGGAAGCGATGCAGACCATGAGAAATGAGAGACAATCCAAAAGACTCGAGACTTTTGAGAAAGTGCAGCGATCCAGATTGGCAGAATTGAAGAATCACGTGGATCAATTGAGACGGGTGCTGGTGATCGAAGACGCCGTCGATGATGATAAGGGCTAAGCGGGATCGAACCAAAGGATTGGGCATCGGGTCTTGAGGCGCCGCCACCCGCAGCGGGACACCTAGTCGCAGGAACTTGGACAGAACTACTTCTTAGTCTTCCTAACGATATGCACCTTCACTTCTTTACCAGTGACGTCGAGAATGTAGGCGTGTCTCCCCTCGATTGCAATTTTCGTTAGCGCATTCACCGCAATATCCGGTGCGCGGCTATCACTGTGTTGGCCCGGTCTGTAGGTATAATCAGCAAAAAAAATCATATCGTCGGTCTCAATCGTGTAGTGCATAGTGGTTTTTTCGCCCCACACTTTCCACGAAACATTGGTTTCCGAAGTGGCTTCGATCTTCGCTGTTTTCCACTCCCGCGTCCTCGCTAGAGACGTAGTTGCAACCAACAACGTCAACATCAGAAGCCTGAACTTTTTCATTGGGCCTCCTCTGCAGAGTATATGCCATTCCCATCTCTATCCGCCGGACCGAGAGCCAGAGCAAAGAGAAAAAAGGGGACCCACGCTCCCTGAACAATATCGCGAGCTCGACGGGGTAGCGGGCTGAAGCCACTCACTTCCGGCGCGGGCGTTGCCGGCTGGAGCAAGCTGTACACTCACTTCATCTCCATCCGACGGCGACAAGCACTCGCTCCGGCGAAATAGTTATCTATGACAGTCCGGGAGCTGGTAGTCAGGCGGTCACTCTGAGTGGCACCTGGCTGGCGAATCCCGAGAAGAAACCGAAATGGATGTGTCGCAGCCAGGGGCCGGACAGCTCTGCTTTCCTAGAGTGCGGGTGGTGCTCCACTTTCTTAGGAGTATGGTCAGTAGAGCGAGTTGGAATTGAATGCGACCGCGCTCGTCCGCCCCGCTAGTCCCATACAAACCGAGGGCTGGGACCCGCCTGAAATCGGCAGGCTGGACTAAATAACTGGCCTGCGACCCTGGATGACCCGGATCAAAACGACGACGATAGCCAGGACGAGCAGAATATGAAGGAAGCCTCCCAAAGTGAAGGAAGTTACGAGTCCTAAGAGCCACAGGATCAGAAGGATCACTGCAAGCGTAATAAGTAAGTCCATTTTGTCCTCCTCGTCTGCCGCGCTTGGTCTTGGGAGACGTGAGCGGGAGCACAATGATGGAGAGAGAATAGGTGGAGCAGTAGTGATGGACCATCGGAGGAACGGTGTAGAGGTCAAGAGGATTCTGTGTAGCCAGGTGATGTGCGAAGGGCCTCTAGGGCGGAGTCGTCTGCCTATTGGCGCCTTTCGTAGCGGTGGGTGTCAATGGCGCGTTTTCGAGCTTTTGGACGTCGGATTTCAATCGGGCGCGTGCTTTTTCGGAAACCTTTGCGGAGGAGGGAGCTTCCGGAGAGGAAAAAAAGCGCAGGAGTTCGGCGCGCAACTGGGGGGAAGCATTCGCGAAATCATTTCCCGCTAACTGACTAAGGAGTTGGGCACAGGCGTCATCGCCCAGCCGATACTTGCCGCGCTCGGTCACTTCGCCGACATCGAAGTTGTCGTTGGGTAATGTCACTTCTCCCTTGCGGAGGTCCGCCAAGAAAGCGCGGTAGCGATCGAGGGTGACGTTGAAACTTTCTTCGAACAGCTTTTCGGTTCGAGGAGTTGGCGTACGAAAGGCGAGAATCCGCAGAGGGCCAACCTTGGGAAGGATGCGGTAGAGAAAAGAGAGAAAGGCGTCGCCGAAGCCGGGTTTGGTGTAATCCTTTCCCCACTGCTTTTCGTAGCTGGAGCGCGAAATGTTGTATAGAAATTTTTGGCGCGTTACTCCGGGCAAATCCTTCTGGATATCATCCTGCTTGAGCATCCATGCGATTCTTGTGGCTCTGGGAATGAGCGAGCTGACGGCATGCCTGTAGGAGTTGATGACCCGCGGCTCGTCCTTGAGAACTGAGGTGAGATCCAGGCCATAGGTCTCCTGAAAGGCGCGCTCCAGGAGAGGCGCGGCGACTTCGAAGCCGATAAAGTCGTGATAACTGTCGGGAGCGTAGCGGCCTTTGGCAACCTCGAGAACGTCAAAGCCGAATTCGGTTTTGACATGGGCAATCGGATTGTCCTCATAGGTCACCACACTGCCGTATTTCTTATGGAGTTCGGGGTAGAGCATGGGAACGGCGAGGTTAGTGGCCAAGCGATGGCCGCTATTGTCCGCGGCGTAGTGCGCCAGGGCTCCAATGGCAAAGGCATAGTCGTTTAGATCCTGGGAATCGCGGAGCAGGGTTTCGATAAAATCGCCGCTGCGAAAATAGTGCGTGAGATCGCTGAAGAACTTGTTTCCGTGCGGGTAGTAGCCCATGTCCTGGATGATGGCGCCGCCGTAGGCGTAGGCGTGGGCTTTGCGCAGATCGTCCGCGGTGGCATTGGGAAAACGCGCGAGGAGGAGAGGCCGGACGTTGGTATCCCAAGCGGCATCGATAATGGCTTCGTGGGTCAAGACGGAGTAGGCCTCGGAGGGAGGGGGCCATCCGAGGCAAAGAGTCATGATGCAGATTAGTGTGCGGCGCAATCGATTCATGAATCGCACCATAGTAAGTACCAAACAGATGGTACCAGTCGCTCGGAAGAGCACCAGAGTTTTTGCGAGATGAGAGCCAGGCCCGAATGCCAGCAAGCTTGGCTCTTGCGTCTCGCCGTTAGCAGCTTAGTGGTTAGACTGGCCCGGATCAGGCCTGTCCGGCACTCCGCTTCTTTTCTTTTACGTTCGAGTGGACGTCCGCATCGTGACCACCTCGAGGCCTTTCCTGTGTTGCCTCTTCGCTGCGGAAGGATCGAGCAAACTCATTCACTTGTTTCTCGGCTTCCTGCTTCGCGATTCCGTAGCGTTCCTGAATTTTGCCGATCAGCTGATCGCGGCGACCGTGGATTACGGCGAGGTCGTCGTCCGTGAGTTTTCCCCACTTTTCCCTAGCCTTGCCAGAATACTGCATCCATTTTCCCTCCAGCTGGTCCCAGTTCATCGGAGTCTCCTAATTGTTTAGTTTTTCCGTACTGCACAACTGTTCGGCCTTGCGCCAGCTGGGAAGCGTGCCGAACCCAACAGGGCAAGATAAGCACGCTAGGAGAACAGCGTACATACCGAGAAACACTGAAAAGTGAAAGGAAAGACCGAGCAATGGACGAAATTCCACAGGGACTACAGGATTCATGGGAGAGCGATAGGGGTTCCACGGTATGGAGGTTGCCAGGCGCAGGGCCTACAACTGAAACGAATCGCGGCAGGGTCCTCGAACAGAGGACCAAAGCACGACGCCGGATTCAGGGCCAACGACAGACTGAATAGGGAAGTCAGGAGGTTGAGATGCTACGTTGGGCATTGGGATTCTTTATCGTGGCGCTAATTGCAGCGGTGCTTGGCTTTTCGGGAATTGCCGTGGCCGCGGCAGGGATCGCGAAGATTTTGTTTTACATCTTTCTGGTTCTTTTTCTCGTATCGCTGGTGAGCCATCTGCTTCGGCGAACCTGAGTTGTCGGCATCAGAGCCTTGAACCGATGAGCAGGGGCAGGACAGGAATCAGCTCGGGAGTCCGGAGGGGTTATGGGCGGACGAACAATATTGGGGATAGTGCTGGTGGTCATCGGGCTTTTCGCGCTGGCGTATCAGGGCTTGACCTACACAACGCAGAAGAAAGTCCTGGACATTGGTCCCATCCGGGCAACGAAGGAAGAGCATCACACAATTCCTCTTCCTCCGATACTTGGGGCGCTGGCGCTGGTCGGCGGGATTGTTGTTGTCGTATCAGATCGGCGTGGAGATTAGGGCTCGGATTGGAGAGTACAAATCTACGAAAAAGGGATGGAGGATACGGTTATGAAAAGCATGGCGATTATTTTTGCAGGTGCACTGATGCTGGCGCCCCTGTCATTTGCGCGGCCTGGCGCACCGCCGGCGGACGAAGGTGCCAAAGATGAGAACAATCGATTGCAGAACGCCGGTACGGTGATTCAAGAAATTCTCGATGTCCCTGAAGATATTCCGCAAGACCTCCTGGACAAGGCACGGTGCGTGGTCGTGTTGCCGTCGGTTCTAAAGGCAGCGTTCGTAGTTGGAGGAAGCTACGGGCGTGGAACAATGGTTTGCCGAACGGGCAAGGATTTTTCTGGTCCGTGGGGCGCACCGGCGATGTACGCCCTGGAGGGCGGGAGCGTGGGATTCCAGATCGGAGGAGAAGCTACCGACTTCGTGATTCTGGTAATGAACAATCGCGGCGTGCAGAGTCTCCTGCATAGCAAAGTGAAGCTGGGCGGAGATGCTTCCGTGGCGGCGGGACCGAAGGGGCGAACTGCGTCGGCGGATACAGACGCTTATCTGCGCGCGGAATTGCTGAGCTATTCACGGGCGCGCGGCGTATTTGCCGGGATATCGCTGGAAGGAACAACGCTGCGGCCTGACGAAGATGCCAATCACCGCTTGTACGGGAAAGAAGCTTCGGCGGCGCTGATCATTACGGAGCCGAAGTTTGATGCGCCGGAGTCGGGAAAAACACTTGTGCGGCGCTTGCAGAAGGCCACTCCTCAGCTGAAGCCCTAGCTGACGTAAATTAAGAAAATTGGGGCGAGGCGACGATTGCCTCGCCCCAATTTTTTGCGCTCCGCCGCGTATCTCCCGGATGGCGGGGCGAAGCGGAGCTCCATGGATACGAGATATTGTTCAATTCCATACAGCGCCGACGGTATTGTCCGTGCTTGTCTAGCGTCGTATATCTCGTTGCGACAGAGGCTCAGTTCGAAGAAGCCATCAGTACAGGAGATGCTGCCGTGATGAACATCCACATCGCTGAATCGGAAAAAGCGCTGATCGCCGGAGCGCGCGCAGGAAACCGTAACGCCTTCGGAGAGCTCGTCCGGCGGCATTCCCACCAGGTCTACGGGATGTCTTTCCGGATCCTGAAGAACCGCGAGGATGCGGAAGACAACTTGCAAAATGTGTTCTGCAAAGCCTTCAGCAAGATCCAGCAATTTGCAGGAAATTCACAGTTCTCTACCTGGCTGATTCGCATTGCGGTAAATGAAGCGCTGATGATGTTACGGAAACGCCGGCCGGAGCAGGCAGCGACCTGTGCCGACGAGGAACGGACACGGGATGGCTACGAGACGAATGAAGAGCTGAGGGATTCGCACGCCGATCCCGAGCGGCAATATTTGACAAAGGAATTGGCCACCAAGGCCCTGGAGGCATTACACCCCACGCTGAAATACACATTCATACTGCAAAAACGGGAAGGATGGACGAGCCGGGAATTGGCCACGGCGCTGGATATTACTCCGGAACTCGTTAAATCGAGAATCTTCCGGGCGCGTGTCAAACTGCAGCAGCGGCTCTTGACTCTCGCAAAGCCGCCGGCGATGGCAAAGCTGACGACCTTCGCAGCTTAGATAGGGTGGTTGATGGCATTGCCGCCAAACAGGGCCAGCACGTCTCTTGCCATGCCCTTGCCATCATCCCGAACGATTAGCATGGCGTTTCCTTCTGCGCAGGAAATCTCGACACGGACGGAGGCGCGTTTGCGTGAAGATGAACGTTGGTTAGAGCCTCTTGAAGGACGGGAAATAAGGCGAGTTCGACTTCGCGCGGAAGGCGCTCAACGAAAGGCCACCGGCCAATGGTAACTTCCAAGCCGTTCAAACTGCAAAGGCCCGACTCGGGTTACCGTGTGCCGTCACTTCCCGAGAGGGAGGTAGCGGCTGGCGATCTTACTCTTCAGAAGGTGAGGATAGCTAGCGCGCCAGGGTCTTACCATCGGTGAAAGACCGTAAGGCAGAGGATGAGTTTCAGTTTCTAGGAAGAGATTCAAAAAAGAGGGGTTTTGCCTGCTTGCCGCTCGTTTACAACTGTGGTTAGAGGATCTCACTAATTACACTTTTTACGACCGCGCTATCAATCCTCGGGCTGATATAGGTTCCCTGTCCGGTCACCCTAATAAGGGCCTTCACCAACTCTTGTTCGGCATCGGTTTTCAGGAGATACCCGCTTGCGCCAGCGCGAAAGGCGCTGCGTACCAAATCCGCAGACTCGTGAAGAGTCAGCAATACAATCTTCACGCCAGGTTGAGTCTTTCGGATGGCGCGAGTCGCCTCGATGCCGTTGAGTCCGGGCATGGATAAATCCATGATGATGACTTCGGGCTTCAACTCTTCAGCCATGCGGATGGCATCGTTGCCGCTATCCGCTTCGCCACAAAGCTCCCACTCGGGGAAGGGATGCAATATCGTTTGAACACCACGACGGATAAAAGCGTGGTCATCGACGATAAGTACTCTAGGCATGGTCAGGAGTCTCCGTGACCCGAAGATAAGAGTGAACAGTCCGGATTGGCGAAGGGCCGCAAGTAATCTGAAGATGCATCAAGATCCCAATTTTACTCGTCCACACCCGAGATCATCACGCACGCACGGGGGGAGCGTCATGCTTCGATGATTAGATTCTTTACGGCGTAACGCACAACCTCGCTGACGGAATGCATTTCGAGCTTTCTCATAATATTAGCGCGATGGGTCTCGGCCGTCTTGACACTTATACCAAGAGCTACGGCCACTTCCTTGCTGCTCTTCCCTTCCGCAAGCAACTGCACAATTTCGCGCTCGCGGGATGTTAGTCTCTCGCGCAAATGAGCTTCGGGATCGGGAACGGAATTCTTGTTGGCGAACCCGTTCAGAAGCATTTCTGCGGCGCGCGAGGTGAAAAAAGTTCGATGATTTGCCAACGCATCAACGGCGCTGACCAGATCGCGGTCTGCGTCGGACTTCATGATATAGGCGCGGGCGCCAGCCTCGACGATGTCACGAACGAGCTGGTCGGAAAAATGAAGAGTCAAGATGAGGATCCCTATTTTCGGGGATGACTTGTGGATTCTCCGGGCCGCCTCCAGGCCATTCAGGTCAGGCATGCTGATGTCCATTACAACGACTTCGGGCTTGAGCTGTTCGGCGAGTTCAACGGCCTCTCTTCCGGTTTTTGCCTCGCCGCAAACTTCCCATCCGGGCCGTGAGGTGAGGAGCTGTTTGAGGCCCCGGCGAATAATGTCGTGATCGTCTGCAACGAGAATTTTCATCGTGATCATCCCCAATCTAACGGCAGGGTGTTTAGGCCGCCACGCGATGCTCGGTACGGACTATCCGAGTTGCCGGGCCAATGCAGCCAGCTTGAGATGGGCGCTCCAAAGTACGGACGAATAGATATTACGTTTTGGCACGCAATCCCATACGGTTTTCCCTGTATTTTACTCTCTCGGACCAATTCGTCGACCCATTTCGACACCGGACCCCAGCGGACCACAAAGAGCAGTTTTGCACCGTTTGCAATCTTTCTTGGATAGTGTGTTCGCTTTCTGCGAGCGGCGCAGCGGGCAGCTACTTTCGCAATTTGATGGCCGGCTATGGTCCCGGCTGCTTTCGGGTGATTGCTGAACCAGTCAGACCCCGCGGGATGAAATTTCCCGCTTGCGCGACTTCCGTGGACCAGCGGGTTTCAAGTCGTAGGGGAAATCTCTCCGCATACCAAATGGCAACGCGAGTTGTACACGATTACACCGATTGTCCGAGCCAGAGTCTTCGAGTCGAATGAAGCATGGAGGGCAAGCCAAAATGCTGGTCATACTTCTCGTAGTCCTTCTGTTATTGAGTTTGGGCAGCCTGCCGACGTGGCCGCACAGCCAAAACTGGGGCTACTACCCGAGCGGCGGCCTGGGGCTGGTAGTGGTACTCCTGCTCGTATTGTTGCTTCTTGGAAGAATCTGAAGTTGGCAACTCACGACCAAGGTCAGCAGCAAAAGAGAAGTCCTGGCCTCGTCGGGTATGGGCGGACATACTGCAGCGCTCGCGGTAGAGGTCTGCAAGTTCAATGGGAGCAAGCTATCCGCGTTTGAAGCCAGAGCCAGAAGCGCCCGTCCAAACCAAGGGAACAAGGAGGCTTTCATGTTCATTGTTTTATTTGCGATTTTGTTGCTGGCGTGGCTCGGTGGATTCCTGGTTTTCCACGTATCCAGCGCGCTGATCCACATTCTGTTGCTGGTCGCGGTGATTTCGTTAGTTGCGCATCTATTTCAGCGCAAGCCCGTATCGTGAAGCGCGAGTGCAGCACCTCCTGGCACACGGCGTGAGGCCAGAGGCGTTGCACCTGGACAGTGTCGGCGGCGAGAAGGAGCCGAGTGATTGTATGATGCGTATCTCAACTGCCTCGCTGCAACCGCGGCTGTTAAGCCGTATTGCCTGGCTACTTTGGGGCATTGTTCTCGTTCTTCTGATGGCCTTTTGTTTTTTTGCCAGTTCCTTCTGCATTACTTTGCTGCTGGCGGCGTTTCTTGCCATCCTCGTGGATCCAGTGGTCACACGCTTGGAGCACTGGCGCGTCCCGCGTTCTGCTTCCGCTGGAATCATCATTGTTGCTGGAATGCTGTGTTTCTGTTTCCTGACGTATGCCTCGTACAATCGCATTTCCGATCTCGTGGAGGCTGTGCCGCAATATGCGGAACAAATTCGCGACGCAATAAGGCCACTTAGCCAAAAGATTGCAAGAGTTCAAGAGACCGCGGGCAGCCTGAACCCAGAGACGTCGCCGAAGAAAATAGCGGAAGTAAAGATCAAAGAGCCGCCCAGTTGGCCTTCTTACATTATTCGCGGCGTGGGACCGATGTGGGGAGCCATCATCATTATTGGAGTCGTGCCGTTCCTAGTGTTTTTCAATCTGATTCGGAAGGAGCAAATGAATCAGAGGCTGGCGAGTACCTTGGGAGCGACCATCGATGTCCCTCAATTTGTGGGACGCGTGACCACCATGGTACGCGGGTTCGCGGCCGGAAATCTGGTGATCGGTTCGGCGATGGCAGCAGTGACGGTTTTCGTTCTGCTCGCTCTGAAGGTACAAGGCGCGGTGGCCCTCGGGATCGCCAGCGGTTTCCTGAATCTTATTCCGTTTCTGGGCGTGATTCTCGCTCTTGCGGTGCCTGTCGCCGCGGCGCTATTGCAATTCCATACAGCGGCCCCTTTTGCCGTCATCGTGTTAACCGTAACTTGCCTTCATGTAGTCTCAGCCAATTATCTGATTCCAAGGATCGTTGGACTGCGAGTAAACATAGGACCTGTCGCAGCCACAGCAGGAATCCTTTTCTGGGGCTGGCTATGGGGTTTGATGGGCATTTTGCTGGCAGTGCCTTTGACGGCATTGGTAAAAATTGTGGCGGACAGTCATCCATCCCTAATACACATCTCCAACCTTCTCGCTGAGGACCCACGCCCCGTTTCTCCCAGGCTGGCTTCCAACCAAGAACCCGTGTATAGACCAGTCCCCTTCATTCGTAGGAGACTTCCGGCGAAGGTAAAGCTCGAGGGTTGAGAAACATGGCGGCGACGGTATTCGTTGGCTAGCAGATTAGCAGGCATCTCCGTTTTGAGGGTACCTGTTGAAGAGTCTTCTGGCGCATCCCGCCCGGCAAGGAAGCCAATGTGTGCGGTATGGTTTTGTTAGTCATACACTTTATAACTCATCTAGCGGTCGCGGAAATGCTAGCCGTGTGGAGCGACACTCACACGCGGTTGATTTCAGGTGCAATCCTGACGGGCGCCGTTGGATTGGCGCTCATTGTGCATTTCGTCCTGTTCTTTGCGGTCGAAAGAATACTAAAGCGCAAGGACACGAATCCAGAATCCTTACTGACACGGCGGGCTAAGAAATCGACGCGAGTCATTTTTCCATTGCTGGCTCTAGTTCTCGCCATACCTCTAGCACCCATCCCGGGAACATTGAAAAATGTTCTGCAGCACGTTGTGGGACTGGGTGTGATTGCCTCGGTTGGCTGGACGATCGTAATTCTGACGGAGCTGGCAGGAAACTTCATCTTCACGCGCTATTCGATGGATTCGCCCGACAATCTTAGCGCGCGCAGGATTCGCACACAGACACAAGTTCTGCAAAGGATTGTCTCGCTAACGGTGAGCATCGTAACAGGGTCCATCATGCTGATGACATTCCCAGCGGTTCGGCACGTCGGAGTGAGCCTGCTTGCGTCGGCCGGGTTGGCCGGGTTGATTGTCGGAATGGCGGCGCGCTCCACGCTTTCCAATCTAATAGCGGGGGTTCAAGTGGCCCTTACGCAGCCCATCCGGATCGAGGACGCGATAGTCCTGGAAGGCGAGTGGGGATGGATCGAGGAAATCAATACAACTTATGTTGTGGTGCGCTTATGGGACCTGCGACGGCTGATCGTGCCGTTGAGTTACTTCATTGAGAAACCATTTCAGAACTGGACGCACACCACAGCCAACCTCCTTGGGACCGTCATGATCTATGCAGATTACACCGCTCCAGTCCAAGAATTGCGCGAGGAACTGCATCGCATTCTGGAAACGACGGAACTTTGGGACAAAAAGACTTGGAATCTGCAAGTGACGGACACAACGGAACGGACTATCCAAATTCGAGCTCTGATGAGCGCGCGAAACGGACCGGCAGCATTCGATCTGCGATGCTACGTGCGAGAAGGATTGCTGCAATTCCTCAGGGATAAATATCCTCTCGCGCTGCCGAAGCAAAGAGAAGAACAAATCGGCTCCGGACAAAATTAGGCGGTCGTTTTCCGCATCCTCCAACTCTTTTACTTGGATTGAACCCAGAACTCGATTCTCGACACGTGCGGATCCCCTGGCGACACACCCTCCGTTCCTACAAAAAAATCCCAGCGTTGTTTACAGGAAAGACCCGATTGTTGAATGGGTTGTGTCCCAGTAACCTGAAGACCTGAAACACCTCTGAGACACCCACCGAGAGCAGGCGTCTGGCCGAACACAGGCGCCTGTTCTCTTCCCTCCTGATAAGCCGAGAAACGCAAAACGCCCTTTTCAAACATGTGGGGCTCTCCATTTTGCAGACATGGAGGCAGGTGGACCACGGTTGGGATATCTGACGAGCTAAACGGAAATGATATTTCTAGAGGCGCGTCCGCTTCCGGTTTATCTCTCGCGAGCCAGCTTTGCCTGGACTACGCAGCCGTTCCGCAGGCTATAGATAAAATATTCGCCCGGTGAGCTCGCACCCAACCGGGCCAATTGGGCACGCGCCTCTTCGAGTCCGTCCACAGCTTTGACCCAGAGCGGGTGACCATCGGGTAGTTTTTTGAAGATGTCGAACTTCGCGCCCATAGTTCTCCCCCCAATTGGGATTCTTCGTATACGCCATACCTAAGGGCAACCGTGACACCAATCTCATCCCTCAAATAAAATTACTTGAAATCAATGAGTTATGTGAGAAGAACTCGGAGGGCGACCGGTCTCGGAGTCTCTTGTTGCGGATTTTCTTTCGAATCAGTGTGTAATTTCTGCTTGCTCCTACGTACTAGAACTAAGCAGACTGTCGGAGCGGTCTTTGTACCCTGTGGCTAATCGCAGGCCTCTGAATCGCCCAGGGGAAGCGTGGCTGTGATGGTGGTTCCGCCTTCCGAGGAGGAGATCTCCAGGTCACCCCCGAGTTGCCGCAGCCGTTCACTCATGCCGCGCAGTCCAACGCCAAATGCGGCGGCCATCCAGTCGTTGGCCCGGCCCTCCAAATTCTTGGTCGGAGTTCCTTTTCCTTCATCGGTGACTTGGAGAACTACGCTTGGACCGTTGCCGTAGAGTCGGACAATTGCCGTGGAGCTCCCAGAGTGCCGATGTACGTTGGTTAAGCTCTCCTGAAGAACACGAAACAGCGCCAGCTCGAGTTCCCCACGGATCCGATCAAACTCAGGAGAAGTCTCAAAGGTGGTCTTGATTCCACTCCGCTTTGTAAAACCTTCGAGATACCACGGTATTGCCGATTTCAACCCTAGCTCCTCAAGCATGGGAGGGAACAGGATGTAGGATATCGTGCGAACTTCCTTAATGGCCTCTTCGATCATCTGGGAGCATTCGGCCAGTTCACTGATATCTTCTTCCTGGGTTCGTTCAGCGGCGGATTTTAGCGCATCGACTTTCATTTTCAGCCCGACAAGGTACTGCCCGACGCTGTCGTGAAGATCCCTGCCGATGCGTCTGCGTTCCTCGTCTTGCGTTTGGAGAAGACGTAGAGAGAGTTGGCGGAGAGACTTTTCCGAATCGTGCAACTTTCGTTGAGCTTCCGTTCTCTCCGCGATCTCCCTTCGCAACGCTTCGCTCGCAAGTATTTTCTCGGTGAAATCACGCGTAACTTTTCCGAACCCGATCAGCGTACCGGTATCGTCTCTTATGGCCGTGAGGATCACATTGGCCCAGAAACGCGAGCCATCTTTGCGCAGCCGCCATCCCTCGTCTTCAAAACGCCCATCCCTGGCGGTGACCTCCAACTCTCGCGCGGGTTTGCCTGCCCGGATGTCCTCCTCTGTATAAAAGATGGAGAAGTGCTTTCCGATGATCTCGGAGACCGCATATCCTTTTATGCGTGCGGCTCCCGTATTCCAACTGCAGACACGGCCGTGCACGTCTAACATAAAGATTGCATAGTCCTGAACGGCGTCTACCAAGAGCCGGAATCGCTCTTCCGTGCGACGCAGTGCAATCCTGGCTTCGCCGCTTGTAAAGGAAGAATGGCCCTCCTCAAGAACCACCGCCGAGTGTTCCGCGCATACCCTCATCAACGGCTGGGCGTTTTTCTCGTCGCAAAACTTAGCCACGGGATAGGCACATCGAAGGGAGAAAGAGTGTTTATTCGCCAGTTCGTTCCAAAGCTGTTCGAGCCGGATGGCAGCATCAATCTTGCCCTCAGTCCACAACAAGGAGACCATCTCGCCAAACGCGGCGATTTCAGGACGCGCGGCCTTAACAGAAGCGCTTGCTCGGGAAATGGCGGCACCGACGATCTCG
>Ga0210406_10003275_pt1 | contig 17886 bp, 15 predicted proteins | sample IncBWC30MmetaG_FD_155454 | JGI IMG/M metagenome (GOLD analysis project Ga0210406, IMG submission 155454) | Forest soil microbial communities from Barre Woods Harvard Forest LTER site, Petersham, Massachusetts, United States - Inc-BW-C-30-M | ecosystem: Environmental > Terrestrial > Soil >... | reverse complement strand
CGCTGGGTAAGGCGGCAGCAGCTCTGACTTATTGCCACCGCCTACGAGATCGATACCATGTGCGTCGAGTAAATAATGATGTGCGCCAGAGAGACGATCGAGGCCTGTCAGGTAGTGTGCCAGCGCCTTCCGCCCGTCGCTGTTCAATATTCGGCTCGCGGTCTCTAGTTGGAGCTCGTCTAAGCGATCATAAACAGGATCGAAATGCTTTCTCTGCAGACGAACGGAGATCTGTTGAAATACGAGGAACGACAGCGACAATGTGCCCGCCATCGCGAGAAAGACGGCGAAATAAAGCGACCTCGTTGGCAACAACCTAAGCCGCTCGCGCAAAGACATAGCCGACTCCCCGAATCGTGCGAATCAGACCTCGACCACTCTCCAGCTTCTTGCGCAAATGGCTTATGTGAACATCGAGGATGCGATCATACGGTGCTGCTTTGCGTTCGAACAGAGCCAGAGTCAATTCGTCTCGCGAGACAACACGTCCTGCAGAGCGCATCAGGATGTCCAGGAGGTCGAACTCCATTTCAGTCAGTTCCGCCCGGGATCCCGCAATCCACACTTCGCGCCTGGTGGCATTAATTCGGATGTCACCGATGGTTACATCTTTGCTACCTTTCGTAGCATCAGTGCGGCGCAATACCGCGCGGATCCGCGCGTGAAGCTCGTCAGGATCGAAAGGTTTCGGAAGATAGTCGTCCGCACCTGCATTCAGTCCAAGAATTCTGTCATGATGTTGGACACGCGCCGTCAAAAGGATTACAGGGACATCTTTTCTGCGCCGCAACTGTTGCAGCACACTGAAGCCATCAATGACAGGGAGCATGACATCGAGAATCACCAAATCATAGGTCCCGCTGGCCGCGCAGGCGAGCCCTCGCCGACCATCATATTCGCAATCCAGGCGATGTCCGGCTCCGGCAAAAAACTCTTTCATCATCCCGCATAACTCTCTATCGTCATCAACGAGCAACAGCGATAGCTGTACGTCTTTTTCCACAGTCTCCATCGGCTCTTAAGTCTCACACGCATCAAAATGCGCGGCGACATACCTTAGCAATTCGATTCGCGGGCCGTCCACCGCCACCTATTCTCAAACGCTCGACATGCTATACAGCGGTGTGACGTAAATGCATGATAACAAAGTAATACGGCGAGGAACAATTCGGGGAATTAGCGGCTCCGAGAACCTTCAAATGGCAAACCCAGGACCGACTTGCTGACTTAAAACGCCTCCCGCGGGCAGCGGGAGACTCGGGCGGGCGGGATCGTCATAGGCAGCCCAAGTGTCGTAGATACACGTGTGGACAATAGCCAGTGCCCGCGCTACCATCGGCGGCCCAATTTTTGAGTCACGCGCGCCCTGGAGGGCGGCGTTGTCCCATTGAATAACAATGTTCGGCGTTTCCAGGTTCGGCGTTTCCAGGTCCGGCGTTTCCAGCTCGGTCCTATCGACGACTCGCGCGTGACTGACTGCGCTTAGGATGACAAACAAGATTTGGAGAGTTCCGTCATTTAGAGCAGCGATCTCACTGTGAACTCCCCTCTTGGCTCCAACGCTGCCGTCCTTGACGGCAGCGTCGGAGGCCTCATGGGGACTTGCAACGACAGAACCATTCGCATCGAGTGCTCCTTCCGCCGATGTGCGGTTGGTGATCTCTGGCGGCCACGGAAAGTACTCCCTCATGGAGCATTCCCCGAACGGTGCATGCCATAAGACGCAAGCGCTACTTCTGGTCATCGATCTGGAATGCGCCCTGGACAAGAATCTCGTGGAACGAAAAGTTCAAGGTGTTGACCGTCAGCACTGCGGCAGACCCCGGTCCACCCTTGTGCACCACGAACGTGAAAGGTACATTCGTCCCTGCGCCGAGACCCGTGATCTGGGCTGTCCCGGTAAGCGTCGCGGTGTCACTCTGCACGCTGCCGCCGGTTACCTGGCCGGCCACGTACATCGCATTCACCGTGAATTGACCGCTGCCTGGCCCGGTAGCTGGCTCAGGCGCAAGCGCCAGACACTCGAACTCGCCCGTGACTCCCGCGCCAGAGCGTTCGGCGTGAAAGGCTATCGTTGTGATCACAGGAACAAAATTCGGAGCTCCTGTCCCGCCGTGAATGATGGTCGTGCCGGCTCCTCGCGCAATCCCGTTGTCATTCTCTGAATCCCGCCCTAAGACCGTTCGAGTTGAAAGCAGCACCGCTAACACAAAGCCGGCTACAGCCAACACGCCAACCATTACCGGCCGGGAATATCTACGTTGTCCTGACATGGAGTCCTCCTTCTTCAAAACCACTATCAAAGCCCATCTAGGCCACATAGAGATCTCTTTGTCGTGGCACACAGCCGACGCAAGAGCCTCGATCACGTAGTCTTGTGGACATCCAGAACGCTGCCAGATCAGTTTTCAGTCTCTACGACCTAGTGTTCGTCTCCGCGGACGACGTGGAAAATAGTCCCGTTCATCGTCAGATCAGGGTCCTCGGCGATAAGGTAGTCGACGAATCCCCTGGAAACGGTTATCCCCTCATACACGGAGTCCGGCGATCCGACTGGGAGGTGGCAACTGACGACGAGCTTGCCCAGGCTTCCGTCCGAGTACTGAATTTGAAGAACCGCAAGGCCGGCTCTGGCGTCGGCGCATGGCGCGATCGCGTCGGTGATCGGCGGGCACGGCAGGGTGCCGGGCGCCACGTGCCAACTAACGAGGTGCACAACCCTGTAGTTGCCGCTTCCTGTCAGCGCACCGGATACAGAGAACGTTTCCCAGGTTCCTCCACCGGTTACATCATTCCCATCGGCCCCATCGGCCTGGAAGGTCCCGGAACCGGCAAACCGTATCCTGGAGTGGTCGACGGCATCGGCAAACGCCTCCCCCCCAGGCTGAAGGACGAATCCGGGGTAATGTTGGATATCCCAACGGATCTTTGAGCCGCCGTCACCGTTAGCCCCCGCGAGCGCGAAGATCAGTGGCAATGCCAACAGGGTTAGGCTTATCCGAAACCATCGCCGATTATTTCTCATGACGATCCCTCCTTGCATAGGGTTGCGTGCGTATAGAAGCATGACGATTTGGCTAATCCTTCTTCTCATCTTGACTAAGGATGTGGAACAACGTGCGGTTCCCGTCCACAGGAACTGGAGTCACGATGGGCGGCACGCGGCTCCAATAGTCGGTGTACCCCTTGGACGCGGTAATTCCCTCGAAGATCGACGCAGGCGCTGCTGGCCGGGCCACAAAATCGGGACCGCCATTCAGATGGCAGCTCACCACCAGGACCCCTTTGCTGCCATCGGAGTAAGCGATCCTCACAAACAGGAGGCCGGCCCGATTGTCAGTCAAGTCGCCTTTCACGCCGGGAATGTTGTCGATGAGTCCAGCGGTCTGAACCCCAGGCGCCACGTCGAAGCGAACCAACTGCTGCACGCGATAGGTGCCGTTGCCGGTTACAGTTGTGCCGTTTGGGGCATAGGTAGTCCAGGTCCCTCCGCCTGTGACGTCGTCAGATTCCCGCAGATCGAATGTGCCGTTTCCTGTAACCGTGATCCTTGATCCATCATTCGCCAGCGCCGAAGCGAAACCGCCCTCGAACACCGTTACCGGGGTGAAGCTGGTGGCTTTAATGATGTCCCAGCGGTACTTCGTCTCTTTGTGATCGCCGTCACCGTTAGCCCCCGCGAGCGCGAAGATCAGTGGCAATACCAACATGGTTAGGCTTATCCGAAACCATCGCCGATTATTTCTCATGACGATCCCTCCTTGCATAAGGTTGCGTGCGTATTGCGTGCTGTATAGGTCGCGTGCTGCACCGAACTGGACCCATGCCGATCGAGGCATAGAACTGGCCTGGATTTGAACTGGCTGGATTACCCTTTATTGCGAGGCCCTGGAGGACTTGCTGTTCCTTCATTTCCTATGGCGGCCAGGTGGCAACAGAACCAGCGCGGTTGCTGCTGCGGTGCGACGTTCTTCTACAGAGCGCGGGCCCTGAACTCTGTGAAAGGGGGGGCTTAGCGCGCAGCGCCGCAGTTCATTCAGGTTTTCGCTAACCTCGTAGTCCTCGCCGGACACCGCCGACATCGTTAGATATGGCTGAGTGCCAGAAGCAATGACATTGCAGAGACTAGTTGCACACCTAGAGTTGTCTTCGTACCGTTTGATCCTTTGTCACCGTTCATCGGGCTTGTCGACCGGCTGGCTGCCTCTTCGACTCCTTCCGTTCTTAGATTTGGACAAGGAGCGGTTGCAGGACCAGCACCCTGTATATAGGTCAGGCAGAAGTTGTCCTTAAGCGTGTTGTTCGCACCTGTGAAGCTAGACTGGAATGCAATATCCGCGCCTTGTTGGTTGGCAAGGACAAAAGTCTTGATGACTTGGGCGGCGGGGTTGCCAACAATGATGTTGCGACGGACGACGTTATCGCTGGAAGTGTCAAAGAACAAGACCCCGTTGGTGTTCCCGCCGATATCGTTTTCCTCGGCTACGTTCCCGCTGCTGCTGCCCTCGAAGCCAATACCGAAATCGACATTCCCGCTCGCGTAGTCGACGCTGCCATTTCCGTAGAATCTAGACTTGTGCATTCGATTCTTGTTGCTGTTCGCGAGGCAAATGCCGCCGCAAGGGGCGCCGTTCGAACCAGCAGCGTTGTTGATCCAATTGTCTTCTATGAAGTTGCTGTCTGATGTGAGGCCCACCTGCATGCCACTCCAGCAGTTGCGATTGCCGGTGACCTTCCTGACCGTGACCTTGCTGGCAGATCGGAGCAAGATCCCCCAGCGTTCGAAATGCTGGATGACTCCGGGCCCTTCGATCTCCACATCGGTATTGCCCTCCACGAGGACTCCAACTCCAAAGTGGGAATCGGTCGGAAGACTGCAGCCGGTCGGTGGGATGACGGGTCCCGAAATGGTGTGGCCGTTGAGGTTCAGCTTGATGTGATCTCTTCCGAACGCTATGCACGCACTCGCCCCAATGCTGTCGGCCATACTCAGAGGGACCGCGCACGTGACGTCGCCCACCAATCGGCTATCGTCGAATATCGTCACCGTGCTCGAAATGGTCCCACTGAGATCTGTGGCCTGGGCAAGCTGGACACAAACTAAGACCACGAAGACAACTAAAGCTGACAAAGTCAATCGACTAGCGAAGAAATGGTTCACAGGACGCCTCCTTGAGACGCGCCCCCAGACCCTGCATAACAGGCGCGAAAATTATGGCGACGAACGCCACTCCTTCCGTGTGCGTTAAAGACTGCTATCGCAAATCACACGACGGGTCGATTACGGCTGGAATGGCACTATGTTGAAAGGTATAAGGCCCGAACCAGGCGACCTACTGGACACTTAGACTACTGGTGGTCAACTTCACCGGCCGCCTAGAGCAGTAGGATGGTACTCTATCCACCAGTTTTTGTCAAGGGGGAAAATGAAATCGTCTACAGGAAAATGTGAGTCCACAAGCGTCTCAACAGTCGGTTTTCTACAGCTCTGCCTCTGCTAAGTATGGGAGCGATCTGTAGTGTCCCGAGTCACGGGCTATCCGCACCTTACCGGTCGTCTTCCGAGTCGAATCGGTCCGGAGAAGGTAGCCGACGGGTTATTGACGAGTCGCCGACGATACACTCAGTACCAACTTAGATTAGCTTCGGGTACTCATAGGAAGCATCGGGCTCAGGGTATAATCCAGCCCACCTATGCTACTGGTCGCAGGCTCTCGGCTGGATTCCTACGATATTATTGCGCCCTTGGGTGCGGGCGGAATGGGCGAGGTGTATCGCGCACGCGATACTTCGTTGAAACGTGATGTGGCAATCAAGGTGCTCCCTGACTACTGGTCGCGGAATCCTGATCGTCTCCACCGCTTCGAACTGGAGGCCCAGGCCACAGCCGCCCTAAACCACCCCAATATTGTTTCTATCTTCCACGTCGGCCACTACAACGGATCGCCATACATCGTCACCGAGTTGCTGCAGGGCGAAACCCTGCGGGATCGCCTTCGCCGTGGCCCCATGCGCCTGCGGGAGACCTGCGATTTCGGTGTCAACATTGCGCGTGGATTGGCCGCAGCGCACGATGCCGGAATCGTTCATCGGGACCTGAAACCGGAGAACCTGTTCGTCACCAAGGACGGACGTCTCAAGATCCTGGACTTCGGATTAGCCAAACTCCTTCAGCCGCAGACCGTAAGCGAGGACGCCCCGACCGCCACAATCCAGCATCAGACCGATCCCGGGCATGTAGTCGGTACGGTGGGCTATATGGCGCCAGAGCAGGTTCGGGGAGGCGCTGCCGACGCACGAACTGACATCTTTGCTTTCGGTGTGATTTTGTACGAGATGCTCACGGGAAGGCGCGCCTTCCAGAAGGACACCTCGGCCGAAACGATGAGTGCGATTCTGAACGAAGAACCGCCACCAGTTTCGCAGACTGCGCAAAGTGTTCCTCCATCGCTCCAGAGGATTGTGAGCCGTTGTCTGGAGAAGAAGCCGGACCGACGGTTTCAACATGCGTCCGACCTCGGATTCGCCCTCGAAACTCTCTCTGATTCGGGCAGCACATCGATCCCTGCTGTTGGCCAACCGGTATCGGGCAGGAGTCGGATCTGGATCGCAGCGGCCGCAGTCGTTATCCTAATCGGCGCATTCCTTGTATGGTGGAGGCAACCACCGGCAATCCCGGTCGTGGAAGCTGTAACCCAACTTACCGATGACGGCGAGATTAAAGTTAATTCGGGCAGGTTGGTAACCGACGGCTCGCGAATTTACTTCGGCGAAGGCACGACCGGGACTTACAGAATTATGCAGGTCGCGGCAACGGGCGGCCCCACGGCCATCATCCCGACCCGATTACCCAACTTCCAATTCACCGCATTGAGCCAGGACGGTTCCTATCTGCTGGGCGCGGCAGGCGACGATTTCGTGCTTCCGTTTTGGACGATACCGTTGCCTGCCGGAGAACCGCGCCGCGTCGGATCCATCGAGGCGTTCGACGCAGACTTATTCACGGATGGGCGCATTCTATACAGCAAAGGAAAAGACCTCTACATTGCCGAGAAGGACGGCTCCAAACCGCGCAAGCTGCTGAGCGCCGAAGGTCCCATAGCAGATCCTGCCACCTCTCCGGACGGAACGCGGGTGACCTTCACTACCCGTTCCGGACGGCGCCCGCTCGCGATTTACGAGGCCAACGCAGACGGCTCCGATCTCCACCCCATCGTAAAAACCAGCGATGCCGGACAAGTATGTTGTGCTCGATGGACACCCGACGGCCGATACATTCTCTACCAAAACCGCTACGAAAGCCGGACTGACCTCTGGGCCTTGCCGATGATGTCCGGTCTCTTGCACCGGTCGCGGCAACCGGTTCAGCTTACCAATGGTCCGCTGTCCTACCGCACTGCAGCCCCCAGCCGGGATGGCAAGCAGATCTTTGCTGTTGGCATGAAGCCACGCGGTGAACTGGTCCGCTACGACGTAAATTCCAAACAATTCCTTCCTATGCTTCCCGGCATCGCGGCCTTCGCTCCCACCTTTTCCAGAGACGGCGAGTGGGTCGCCTACACCTCCTATCCGGATCACACCTTGTGGCGCAGTCGCACCGACGGGACCGAACCTTTGCAGCTTACCTCTCCCCCCGCGCAGGTCTTTGGTCCACCATTCATCTCTCCCGATGGCAAGCAGGTCGCATATAGCACTTCAGCGGGTGCGGTCCGTCTGATCAGTATGGAGGGAGGTTCGCCGCAGACCATCGTGGAGAAAGACTCATACGGTGCAAATTGGTCCCCCGACGGAAACCTTCTGGTTTTTACCGATCCTGGCGGCATCCAGTTATTCGATCTTGCCACCGGTAAGCGTTCGGTTGTCCCTGGACCCGCAGGCCTCGACGGTGCGCGGTGGGTCGCGGAAGACACACTCGTCGCAGCCACGGGGGATCACAAAAAACTCGTGCTCTTCGATGTCAAGACGCAGCGATGGTCCGATCTGGTTGCACCGGCGACGGGCTACGTCGTCAACCGGGCCCACTCGCCCGACTACAAGTCTGTGTACTACACCACTGGCGGCGCGGAGCCTATGGTTTTTCGCATTCGCCTCGCCGACCACCAGATCGAGACGATCACCAGCTTGAAAAAGCTACTCCTTGCGACCGGCCCGGGCGGGGGTACCCAAATGAGCGTCGCCCCCGACGGCTCTCCAGTATTCGCCCGCAACACCGGGACACAGGAGATTTACGCGCTCACGGTGAAGTGGCCGTGAGTAGCTCCCGGAAAAGTCGCCCCGAGGAGTTTCACCCCGAGGCGCTCGCAGAACCGGAAGAAACCTTCTGGGGTGCTTGCGGGACTTTTAGTCCTGAGAAGTCGGATTGTGGCAAGGTTTCTCGTGTCCGTCACATGGTCCCTGGCGGATCACGGGAATCCCTCCCCGAGCGTAAGGTTCGGTTAGCCGACCAACCGGAAGTTGAGTCCCAGCCGTAGAAAACAGGGCATTTGGTGGACCGAGCACCAACGAGCAGGCTAAATCTTAGGATTTCATCGCGACCGCGGGAGGAAGCACGATTTGTGGATGCAGGTCTCGCAGTCGCCATGAAAAGTGCGAAAACGGGCGTCGATTTCATGCCGCTAAATCGATCGATTGAATCCAACTAAGTATGGAAGCTATCGATCAGTCCGTCTCGCGAAGGGACATCGAGCGCCTTTGGGATTCCATTAGAGATCAAACATCCAATCCGCAGGCCGGCATCTTCGGACCCTCCTCCATCAGTTGGAAGGTCAATCGCGAGTCTGCTTTGTTTTTGGGGGCGGGCCGGGCTGCGTTGCTGCAGTTGGCACACCCCTGGGTCGCAGCTGCGCTTGATCGCCACTCCAGTCTCCGAAATGACCCCCTCGCCAGGTTTCACAACACATTTCGCGTCGTATTTACTATGATCTTCGGAACCCTCCCTCAGGCATTGGCAGCTTCCCGCCACCTTTACCAGCTTCACACAAGAATCAAAGGAGAACTCCCTGAGAGCGTTGCCGGCTATCCCAAGGGTTCGCCCTATGAGGCCAATGATGTAAACGCGCTTCTCTGGGTGTACGCTACCTTGATAGAAAGTGCGCTCCTGGCGTATAACAGCGTCCTGCCGCCGCTTTCATTGACCGAGCGGGAGGCTTACTACACCGAGAGCAAGACCCTGGCTGCGCTCTTCGGCATTCCACCAGCGGCCTTGCCCGCGGACTGGTCCCGATTTGAAGCCTACAGTCGAGCCATGTTGACGTCAGACATGCTGGGAGTCAATGCGCTCTCGCGAGAGATGGCGCACCGTGTCCTGCATGGTCGGGGATCCTGGGTGCCGGTTCCTGACTGGTATCGTGCGCTTACTGCCTCCTCGATGCCCGAGCGGCTGCTCGACGAATTTGCACTGAAATATGGCCAACGAGAAGGGGATGTCGCGGCCCGGGCACGTGGACGGCTTGCGAAAGTCTACCGGCGAGCGCCGGCGGGCTTGAGATTTGTAGGTCCATATCACGAAGCAAAGGCCCGCCTGCTCGCCCGTCGCGTAAACGCGCTAACCCTCACCAGTAATCGGTTCTGGATGGGACAGTCACGAATGATGTTCGCCGAGACTGAACGCTCAGGCAAAGCCCCCCGGTAAGGTGCGGGTCGTGTGGCGGCTTACAAAGACCCTTCCCGAAACTTCTGCCTGCCGCGTTTCCGCCTGGCGCGCTAAGGCTACCTAACTGCTGCTGATGGGATAGCGCAACCGTTTCCATTGATGTCACTTTTTCGACTCACTATATCCATCAAGCCGACCGCCGCCGCGCTCCAAACTCACTCATCGGAATCCCTCCACCAGAACGAGCTCGCTGCCAGCCGGATTGGACTGGGCGAACAATATCCATTTCCTGTCCGGTGATACGCTGAATCCCACGTAGCCCTTTCCGATCGGAGCAACAATGTCGCTCTTACCCGTGGGGAAGTTGAGAAACTCAATGGCGAAGCCCTGTTCTGTCTTCGTTACGTAATAGATCCCGTCCTCCATGATGGCGAAATTCGTATAAATAACGGATGGAAGAACCAGGGTCTCCTCCCCGCCGCCAACCGGCTTCTTCCACACGCTGCTGTCGGAAGCAAATTCGCGTGTGAAGTACAGCCATTTCCCATCGGGCGACTCCGACGAAGCGAATCCACCACCATGTGTCACTTGCACCGCAGGTCCGCCACTCGCAGGCACCTTCCAGAGTTCAGCAGGTCCAGTGTCTTTTGAGGAGAAGTAAATCCATTTGCCGTCCCGCGACCATCTCGCGAATATCGCGCTAGCACTCCCGGAGGTCATCCGCCTCACGGCTCCTCCCTCAGCCGGAATCACAAAGATCCGCGATTTGCCTTCCTGGTTCGAGTAGAACGCAATTTGGAGCCCGTCGGGAGACCACGCAGGCACACCTGTTTGAGGCGCACCCATTGTAGTCAACTGACTGCAATCCTCGCCCTCGCTGCCGCACACCCATATCTCGAGGTTCCCGCTTCGATAGGACTCGAACGCGATCTTCCTGCCGTCCGGTGAGTACTGCTGCCCAAACTCCCCTTTAGTCGATGCGATGAGTCTCACCGGAGGCTCCGGCTTTTCATGTGGACCGGGAATTCGCATCCGCCAGATGCTGTCGCCCCCTCCCGTCGTATGAGCGTAGGCCAGGCGCATCGATGTGCGACTAACGCTGGTCCAGCTGACGCCATCCCCCGTTTCTACTGCTAGTCGGGCCTCGCCGCGCACTAGGTCTTCGTTCTCAGGCGAAACCGGCAGCGTCCAGACCGCGAGACCGTACGGAAAGACCAGCCTCCGGCTGTCCGCCGTCCACGAGACACAAAAAAAGTCGTCAAAGAACTTCTGAGGAGTCGCTTGCCGCGGCTCGCCGCGCGGTCTGAAGCTGTTATCGAGCGCTTGTACATAGATACTTCCACGCCATTGACCCGCCGGGTTAGCTCTCCGGAAGGCCAGGGCCTTGCCGTCCGGGGACACAGCCGCGCAGTGATCGCCCTGTGTTCCCGGCGGCGGAAACGTCAATTGCCGTTTTTCGCCCGTGCTGACCGAAAGGAGAAACAGGGCCGCTGGCTTATCCGCCGAAGGACGGTCGGTGGTGATCAGCGACTGGCTGTCAGGTAGCCATGACAGGTAAGGCGCGTAAAAATTGCTGGTCTCAGGAATCGAAACATCCGCCAGCTTTCGCTCCGGACCACCCAGCGCCGACATCTGCAGAACGCGGAACTCAGTTCCTGACCTCATTTTTCGCAGGTAGGCAATCGAGTTCCCATTGGGCGACCAAACCGGATTGATGTCGTCTGCTGGATCGCTCGTGAGCCGCAGTGGAGGGCCGGATCCTGTCGTCTTCACATAAATATCGAAGTTCGCCTGATCCGGCCCGTTCCACGAAAAAGCTACCTGGCTCCCGTCGGGCGAGAGCGAGGGCTGCTGTTCGATTCCCGGATACGTCGTCAGTGGAATCAATTTGAGCGTCCCGCCAAGTTGTTGCTGCGTGCGGTCCATCCACCGCCAACCCAGGGCAGCAATGACGATCAGCGCAGCGAGTACCAGCAATCCCGCCACGACGCCTTTCTTTCGGCGCTTTATCGAATCCGCAGACGTGGTCACTGCTCGTGGTGCGGTCACGCTTTTCTCGATCCATTCAATTTCGCGTTTCAGGTCTGAAGCCGTCTGCCAGCGGTTCACCCGATCCTTCGCCAGACATCGCTCAACAAGACGGGCAAGCTGCGGGTGTGCAAAATCGTCCAAAGGCGGCTCGCAACGCATGACCTGCGCAATCAGCTCCGCCTGACTGGATGCATGGAAGGCCCGCTTGCCCGTTGCCATTTCATGCAGGACCAGCCCGAAAGCGAAGATATCAGTGCGCGCATCGCATTCCTGGCCCTCAAGCTGTTCAGGAGCCATATATGCCGGCGTCCCCACGATTGCGCCCATAGCTGTGAGGGATGTGTCGAAGCTGCCTGGCGCGGCATCTGGCGCGCATTTTGCCAGGCCAAAGTCGAGAACCTTCACGCCCTTTGCAGTGACCATGATGTTCCCCGGCTTCAGATCGCGATGAATAATGCCCTGCGCGTGCGCTGTCATCAGCGCATCGGCCACCTGCGCGCCATATCGCAGCACCTGCTCCGCCGGAAGCCGGCCTTTGCGCAACCGCTCCGCCAGCGTCGGTCCCTCAATAAACTCCATCACCATGTAATCCGGTCCCACGTCGTAGAGCGTGCAGATGTGTGGATGGTTCAGCGCCGAGATAGCCCGCGCCTCGCGCTCGAAGCGCCCCAGAACAGGATCGCGATAAATCTTGATCACAACTACCCGCCCCAGCCGCGTGTCCCGGGCTTTGTACAGCACGCCCATGCCGCCCCGTCCCTGCACCCCGAGAATTTCGTAAGGTCCCAGCCGTGAACCGGCTTCGAGAATAGGAAACGCACTCACTCCAGGAATCTTGGACTGATCTGTAGTCAGCGTTTCTCGAGTTCCATCCGCGGGGACCGCGAACGGAATTTGGGCCAGCATTGCCTCAACTTCTCGGCGCAGGCCTTCGTCTCCGGCACTGCTTGCGATCAGAAACTCACGGCGGCGGGCGATGTTCAGGTCAAGTACCGCACGATAGAGCTGCTCGACCTGCCGCTGACGTTCGGGAGTGATGCTCATGCCGGAGTTCCTTCCAGCCGACCTGGTTGCATGATTTCACAACTGGTTCTGCCGGGTCACCTAATTCCTCTTCGCCGGGTACAGGGTTTTCCGGACGGCAAGCGGAGACAAAGGAACAGGGTAGTCAAGAAGAAGCGCCCACCGAAACCCAAGGTTGAGCCGGGCCGCAGTCGTGAGAAACGGGACCGGGTGCCCGAAGGCCTCATTGATCAGGGTGCCAATCAGTAGATCGGCCCCCGGAACCACACCTCCAGAGACGCAATTCCACCCGTTAGGGTTGGTAACCCAACCACCGAGTATGCTCACTCGGATAGCCTCGGCGATGGGGGGGCTTGTGTTTAGCTGCGGTTTTGGGTGGCGGCGGGAGCGGCGGCAGGCCGGCTGCGGAGAGTAGAAGCTTGTTCGCAGCATTGAAGAGGTTCAAGTGAGTGTCAACAGAACCGTCTGTCGCGGCCAGAAAGATGGCAGTGCGGCGAGAGTGGTTGATGGCGATATAAGTTTCGAAGCCGGCTCCGCCACCAGTCTTTTCGACGATATGCGAGGGGGAGTTGATTGGCAGGATGTGAATCCAGCCCAGACCGACGCCAGTGGGTTCGCCGGCGCGGTCAAGTCCCTTTTGGCTGACCAGATTCGAAGGAAGGATATAGACATCTTGAGCGGAGGCGTCCTGTGCGGGGATGCCTGGGCGACCGGTCCGGAGCAGGTACTTGAGCCAGATCGCCATATCGGCTGCGGTGGAGTAGAGGCCGGAGCTTCCGGCGGTGGCCTCGGTGGCGATGCAAGGTCCGTCCTCGTGGGCGCTGATCAGCAGATGTTCGCACTGCTCAGCATTGGGAAAGAACGTCGTGTGCTGCATGTGGAGCGGGTTGAGAGTGCGCTCGGCAAGAAGTGCGGCGTATTGCTTGTGTGCAGCGGATTGGAGGGCATCGCCGAGGAAATCGAACGCCACATTCGAGTAGAGAGCGGCGGCGCCGGGAGTGCTGCGGATGCGTTGGTTTTGCAGCCAGCGCCACCGGGTGCGGTAGTCGGGGAAGGTGAAGTGCGGCGTATTGGGAGGAGCGTTTCCCAGTTCCCGCGGGAGACCGGATGTATGTGTCGCAATATCGGCGAGCGTGATGGGACGGACGCGTTTGGGCACAACAGTGCCCGCCGGGGCATAGCGCTGGAGCGGATCGTCGAGCCGCACAGTCTTGTCCGCGACGAGTTTGGTGAGAACGTCGGTGGTAAAAATCTTTGTCAGCGAGCAGAGCCGCAACAAAGAATCCTGGGTCGGAATCTGATGGGAGTTGAGCGCGGTTTGGCCGTATCCGCGTAAGAAGACCTGATCGTCGCGAACGACGACGAGAACCATACCGGTAGAACCGGACTGAAGGAACAGGTCTGTGCCGAGAGCGCCAATGAATTGGGTGTCGGGGAGCGACGCTGGCGGCTGTGCCTGCGCGAGAGCAGACATGAGGGGCAGCACGAACAGGAAGACAAGCAGGCTGTGCGGGAGTTTAGCGTGGCTCATTCTTGTTTGCAGTTCTTAGGGTACAGAACTGAGCAGATTTTTGAAGACAGAATGATCAACTTTCCTGCGAGTTGCTAACTTCTGGTTTGCCGACTAACCGGACACAACCGCGCGATCCGCTTCTAAGACCGTAGCTTTCCCGTAGTGGTTCAACTACGTCGGACAGTTCTTGGTTCCACTGACGATAAGAACCTCAGCCGGAAAACTCATGCCGCGGGCTGTGGAATACTCCCGAAGAGCTTCTAGCGCCTCACGCTTCACTTCAGTCAACTGCTCCCTTGAAAGCATGGCGACCTTTTCACGAAGTTTCTCAGACATCTCGCTTCGCAGTGTCCAAAAGTCTTCAACTGAGATCGGTGCTTGTATTGTGAATTGGAGCAGGCGCTCGCATGGAGCCATCGCACCGGCCTCACCAAGAAGGTCCCGTAACTTGCCCGGAGTGGCAAAGCGGAATGGGTCCGCAGCATCGGGCGCAGGCGATGGCCAATCGACATAACGTTCGACGACTCGTTGCAGCGTGTAGAAAAAAGGATTTCTCTCAGCGAAATGCCAGACCGCCAGGGCCAGTTTCCGTCCCGGCTTGAGTACTCTCAACATCTCGCGAACTGCGTCAACCGGAGATGGAAAGAACATCACACCGAAGCGGCTCACTACTGCATCAAAGGTATCGGGTAGGAACGGCAAATGGTCTGCAGAGGCGACGTCGAATTGTGCGTTCCTGAACCCAGGATGATCTGTCGCTCGACGAGCCGCTTCCACCATCTCAGGTACGTGATCGATCCCGAAGACCTTGCCTTCGGGGCCGACCAAGGCAGCTATGGTCAATGCTGGCTCTCCTGGACCCGTAGCAATATCCAGAACTACGTGCCGACTGCCAATCAGCCCATCTTCGACAAGAGCCTGCGTGACCGGCGCAAACATCTGCCGGATGATTTCGCGGTGCTTTTCCCAGAACCGCGCGGAATCACGCCATACGTTTATAACCTCTTGGTCGGCTTGCATCAACGGAAGTATACCTGCCAGGCGGTCGACGGCGAGTTCGGAAATAATGCCAAGGTGAGGGTTGCCGACCACCCGGACACAACCGCTTGATCCACCCAAATGGCAGTGGACCAGCAGCCAAGCAACCGGAACGCCCTCTTCGGTCAGGACGGAAAGTCTTAGGCTCTTGAGGATTGGAACAACAGCGGCAGAAACTCGTGGAGAGAATGGCGCCACACCTTCCATTCGTGTACGCCCGGCGTGCTGTACCACTCATATCGGATTTTGTACTTGGCAAGCGCATCCCTTAGGTCGAGTTGGCCTTGATATCGCGGGTCCTCGCTGCCGCAACTGAGAAAGAGCAGCCTAAGTCTCTGGTTAAGACCCAGGGCATCTTCAACGAGGCCAGGCATGTATTTCTCGATCCTGAAGTTGGCGTCACTGAGTACACCAGAGCTGAACTCGCCAACCCAAGCGAACCGATCCAGGTGCTGAAGACCAATGGTGAAGGCTTGCCCGCCACCCATGGAAAGCCCCGCAATTGCGCGGTTGTCACGCCCAGTCAGCGTGCGGTAATTCTTGTCCACCAGCGGAATTACATCGTCAAGCAACTCTTTACCTAGTGCCGCGGTTCCTTCGGGTGAGTTGCCTCCGGACGCCCCGCTTTCGCCGTACGGCATCACGATAATCATCGGAACCGCCTTACCCTCGGCGATCAGATTTTCGAGAATCACGCCCGCGCGTCCTTCGATGGTCCACGCCGATTCGTCGTCACCATTGCCGTGTCTTAGATAAAGAACCGGAAATCTGCGCGCAGGCTCACGATCATACTGCGGCGGGAGGTAAACGTAGAGACTGCGTTGCTTCTTGTAAGGTGTGGACGTATACGAGCGGATCTGAATCGTTCCGTGAGGCACATCTTGCGTCTGATCGAAGCGCGGAGGGTTCGCAGGTACGTCGAGAAGACTGGCGGGAAATAATCCCGTCTTCAGAAGTTTGTTTCCGGTATCCATGACCTTTGCGCCGCCGATCTGGAAGCTGTACTCGTAGATCTCAGGGTCGAGGGGGCCGAGTGTTACGCTCCAAATACCGTTAGCGTCCTTCACCATCGCGTGATCTCCGCCCAACGATAACCTAACGTCAGGCGCACTGGCCGCGCGGACCCGGAAAGTGACCGTACGGTCCGCGTGAAGCTCCGGAGAGACAAGGGGTACGGGAGGGCTGGTGGGGGCATGATAGGCGTTGGCGGGTCGATGTAGAGCCACATCTTGGGCCACCAACAAACTCGAAGCTGAAACGCCCAGACTGATACCGCGGATGAATATCCGGATGGCAAAGATTGGCATGTGCCTCATTCGCCTAATATACCCAAGCGGAAAGCACATAGCTCCTGTATTACGGGCAAACAGGAAAGAACCGAATAAGTTCCGGTTTGCCGACCATGCGGACATAACGGGGAATTAACCGTCAACTTCCGGTCGATGGAGCGGAGACATTCGTGGACACTGGCCGACTCCCAATGCTCAATCAGTGAGCGACGGGACGGACCCTTGCGGCGGTGGACCCGAATTATGGCAAGGGCTGAGCCCGCTGGATTCGACGACGACGACCGAGCCCCCAGGCGGCAGCGCGTTCTCCTTAGCGGTGATTTTGCTATGTGGGAGGCGGTGTCTTCGCTCGCGGGTCGTGCTGGGCGAGACGGCTTAGGAGATAGTCGACCTCAGCCCTTCCCTTTGCTGAGAGCGAAGAACCCGGGGCGCGTTGAGAATCATAGGCGATGGCTCTGCGCTTCTGCAGGACGCACTTGCGGACGGCGAGACCGATTCCCTGCTGCTGCTCGTAGCGGATGAGCGGGAGATGCGCATCGAAGAGGTCGTGGGCGGCGTCGCGCTGGCCGGACTGGGAGAGCTTGACAACGTCGACGAGCATGTCGGGGAAGGCGTAGCCGGTCATCGCGCCGTCGGCTCCGCGCTCCAGCTCAAAGTCGAGGAAGAGGCCGCCGTTGCCGGTGAGAATCGAGATGGGGCGGAGCGCTCCCTCGCTCTCTAGGCTGCGCAGGGCGCTGATTTTCTCGAGGCCGGGCCAGTCTTCGTGCTTGAGCATCACGCAGGATGGATTGTCGTTCACGATGCGCTGGATGACTTTGGGGGTCATGACGACGGTGAGCAGCAGGGGGTAATCCTGAATGACGAACGGGATGTCGGGGCCGATGGCGGCGACGGCCTGGGCGTAGTAGTTGACGATCTGGTCGTCGGTGCGGAGGCTTGGCGGCGGGGCGATCATGACGCCGGCTGCACCGCCTTCCATGACGCTGCGGGCGAGGGAGCGCATGGCTGCGAAGCCAGGGGCGGAGACTCCGACGATGATCGGAACTCCAGCTCGGCGGACGACCTGGTTGGAGATGGCGAGGGCTTCGGCGGGATCGAGTTTCGGAGCTTCGCCCATGATGCCGAGGATGGTGAGACCGGTGACGCCGCAACCGAGGTAGAAGTCGGTCATCCTGTCCACGGAGTCGTAGTCGACGGCGCCATCGGGCTTAAACGGAGTAACGGCGATGGCGTAGACACCCTTTGCGGTGTGATCGAGGAGCATCGGTCTATTCATCCTTCTTGGGTGTTGTGGGGTGGCCGTCGCGCAGGAGGAAGTCGAAGTCGCAGCCTTGATCGGCTTGCAGGACGCAGTCTTCGAACAGTTTTGCATAGCCGCGCTGCGGGGTTTCGCGTTGCGG
>Ga0210406_10003274_pt1 | contig 17891 bp, 16 predicted proteins | sample IncBWC30MmetaG_FD_155454 | JGI IMG/M metagenome (GOLD analysis project Ga0210406, IMG submission 155454) | Forest soil microbial communities from Barre Woods Harvard Forest LTER site, Petersham, Massachusetts, United States - Inc-BW-C-30-M | ecosystem: Environmental > Terrestrial > Soil >... | reverse complement strand
CCGGGTACCGCTTCTTCCAATTGTCGATGGTGTTGACCGAGACCTTGAAGAACAAGGCCAGGTCCCTGTCGGTGGAGCCGTGGCGACAGAGCTCCTCGACCTGCTTCGTGTACTCCGGCTTGAACAGAGTAGCCTTGCCTCTGCGTTTCTTTTCCTTGATTACATGACCCTTTGCCATTTTTCGGAATCTCGATTGAACCGTCCGCTACCCACAGCCACCCCTTTTAGGGACCCCAATTGAGAGCGCGGCTCTAAAACTATACTATTACAACCAGAGGCAGTGTGGCAGGTATGCAGGGCTTGCCGCGCCCACAAATGGACCTTTTCCCGAATCGAAGGGGCGGTCTGAAGGGCAGGGTGGTTCGGCGTAGGAGGGCCTTTGGATCGCTTCAGGGCGCAGGTGATTAGGGTTTTGGGATCAGGCCTACCCTTCCCTGGGCAGAGCAACTGGCGGGCTATAAACAACTATGGTGACAGCGGTTGTTTGCAGACCTTACAGTCTTTTTGAAGAGGTCTGCAGCGAGGTCTGCCTTTCAAAAACCCTTATGTTATGGGCCTTTTGCACACCTTGCAGACCTTACAGACCTTTTTAGAAGATTAGTTATAGAGAATAGAGGAGTAGTAGGAAGGGGGGTTAGACCAGCCGGGTTTTTCTGGAAAGTAACTTTTGTCGAAAAAGGTCTACAAGGTCTGCAAGGTGTGCAAGACCCCCGTGGCATAAGCACTTCATGCGTGGAGACCTCAAAAACAGAGGTTAGCAAGGTCTGCAGCTGTCCCTTTCCAGGGCGTACTCATAATTCGGTTTGTAAGCGCGACTCGCTGAATGTCCCAGCAGCAAGTCCGGCCATGTCCGCTATGCTGCCGAAAGCCGACAATTCACCGCATCGCAGTGAAATGACGCGATGGGCCAATACCGGAAGTCGCCACAACACCAGCAAGCGCCGCCATTCCTAAAGGGTTGAGCACCATCTTCGCCAGCAATTGCGCGTGTCGAAGCATTCACGCCTAATTGTGTGGGCGCGAGAAGCAGGATCGGGTGGAGATGGGGCGACGCGCTTGGCCGCCCCACTGCCTTGATCACGCCTTATGCGGACACAGCGCCATCTGCTATTTAAGCGTCAGAACAAGCGGACCTGAAACTGGGTCGGTCACACCGAGACCGCCGCCAAGGTCTTCTAGTGTATCTCGGAACGAGTCTAGCGTCGCGATCATATTCGGACGTGCGTTCGCGAGCGCTTCCATGTCCGGCCATTCGGCGATGATGCAATAGGTGTGGTCGCTGGTCTTTATCATGTAAGCGTGCCTGAGGCCGGGCCAGCTGATGTTTTTGTGCGCGTCGATAAATTTTTGATCCTGTCCAGGCCTCACTCGGAAACGCACCGCATTAAATGCAGTCATGATATGCTTCCTTCAATAGACGCCGTGGCACACTACCCAACCTGCGACCTATCCGGAAAGGTCCGCCCAGATGCCTAGGGAGGTGTTCCTTCCTTGATCGCACTCTTGATCTGATCGCGCAATTCAGGTGTATCCTGATGGCGGTGTACGGCCACTGCATGTTGCACGGCGGCGTCTAACAGCTCGGCCTCTGTGTCGGCGCTGATAGCAATTGTGCAATTCATTTCACTCGGGAATTGACGGCAGTCGATGAACTTTCGCCCCATTGTTTCCTCCATCACCGAATGATGACGATCAAGCCAACTTACATCGTAGTGCGGGAGAATACGTCAGCGAGACCTTTGCCGCAATCGAAGTAGGTTGGACGGCGATTGCAGGTGGCTCGCGCGAGTAGCCATGTCGCTGATAGGTCATTCGCGACCAAACCAGCCGATCTTGCCTGCCAATTGATGTCCGCATCTCTCCAAAAGCGACTGAACTGCTGCACGGCTGTGAAATGACGCTTTGGGCCATAACCGGACTCGTGCACCGCAGCGAGAGAGGGGTTCTACTCGATCACCTCGTCGGCGGTGGCGAGCAACGTCGGCGGTATCGTGAGTCCAAGCGCCGCGGCCGTCTTCTGATTGATCGCCAATTCAAATCTGGTCGGTTGCTCGACCGGTAGATCAGCAGGCTTAGCCCCCCTAAGTATCTTGTCCACATATTGAGCCGCTCGCCGGAACGTGGTCAAAACACTCGAACCGTAAAATACTAGTCCTCCGGCCCGAACCATTTCAACATCAAACACCGCCGTCGGCAGATGATGTGTCAGGGCAAGTTCGGCGATGCGGCTGCGCTCATTGAAGAACATCGAGGATTCCGCCACGAACACACCATTGACGCCAGTCTGCGGGAATGCAGCAAAAACGGATTGCATAGCTTCTGGATCCGCCACTTCAGCCATCTCGATGCTCAATCCAAGTTTTTTTGCCGCGTTGCGCAAACCCTCAAAAGTATTTCCGCCTCTTACCCTCGGGTCCGTCAGAACGGCTAGGCGGGAGAGATCGGGCACAGCTACTCGAAAAAGGTCAAGGCGCTTTGAGTCGAGATCATTTATCAAAATTGATGGTCCAGTTATGTTGCCGCCTGGATGGGCCAAGCTGTCGACCAGGTGCATTCCGACTGGATCGGGCATCACGACGAAGACAATCGGTATCGTTTTCGTCGCCTCCTTTGCTGCGAGCGCGCCCTCGGGGGTCACGGCTACTAGGAGGTCCACGTTGAGCGCAACGAGTTCTGCCGCAAATCCCTTGTAGCGCTCAAAGCGTTCAGCGGGATATCGATTCTCAAGCGCGAGCCGACCCTCTGGCCAACCCAAATCCTTGAGTTCTTGCCGGAAAGGAACGAGGAATACGGCCTCCTCTTCCTCACTGCCAGCGTGCCAAAGAACACCGATGACTTTTCGAGCCTCAACTGCAGCGCGTAGTGCCTCGGGCCACGCCGCCGCTGCGACAAGCAATGGCAAAAATTCTCTTCGGCTGATCCCGTTTCGCTGTGCCTTTGCCTTTTCAACATATCCACCTCGCGCCAACGTCCGAGTAGGCGCGGCAGCATCTTGCAGCAAGGTGACCATACTGGGCCTCCCAATAAAGCGGATCGCCCAACAGGAATGCTACCACTAGGCCAAAGCCGCAACAATTTGCATTCTCAGATTCTCCGGTCGCCGTCTGCTCGAAAAGCCCCTAACAAGCTACCCGCGGTCCCGGCGATCTCTCTGAATGTCGAAGGCCCTCATCTTCGTTGCGCGACAGCCAACGTATCGGGTCTCGGTCATTTGCGACCCGGCCAGCCCGCGTTGCCAACCATAGGATGTCCGCTTCTCGCCGAAAGCGACCTGATTGCCGCGCAGCACCAGAATGTCGCGATGGGCCAGAAGCAGACTCATGCACTGCACCAAACTGAATCGTCATTCGATCACCTCGTCGGCGCGTCCCAGAAGCGACGGCGGGATCGTGATGCCGAGCGCCTTTGCAGCTTTGAGATTGATTGTAAGCTCGAATTTGATCGGCTGCTCGACCGGAAGGTTAGCCGGCTTTTCGCCCTTCAGGACCTTGTCCACATAAGCGGCGGCGCGGCGATAGAGGTCGGGATAGCTCGGGCCGTAGGCTACCAACCCTCCGGCCTCGACGAACTCCTTGGATGCGTATATTGCCGGCAGCCGATGCATTGCTGCGAGTGCCACGATCTGCTCCACATTTTTCTCGAACAAGCCATCGATCACAACCAAGAGGCCATCGACTTGCTCCGCTTGTGCGGCATCAAACGCGGGTGCGATGCCCGCGGCGTTGCGAACGTCGAGCACGCGCAACTCGATGCCGAGAATTTGAGTAGCGCTCTGCACCCCACGCGATGTTGATTGGGAAGCAGGGTTGCCAAGATTGCTCAGTAACGCGACGCGTTTCAGGTACGGCAGCAGTTCTTTGAGGGCTTCGATCCGTTTTGCATGCAGTTCGGGAGTTAGTACAGTCACCCCCGTCACATTGCCTCCCGGCCGCGCCAGACTGTTGACGGCGGCCGTCGCTTCGCCGATGGCGGACATGACAATGGGTATCGACGTGGTGGCCTTCTTGGCCGCCAGCGTTGCCGGCGTTCCCCGCGTTACGATCACATCGACCTTGAGGCGGAGCAGCTCTGCCGCCAGCTCGGGAAAAAGGTCGGCCTGTCCCTCGGCGGAGCGGTACTCGATGAGGAGATTTCTCCCCTCGACATATCCGAGATTCCGCAACTCGTCGACGAGCGCTATGAAATTGTGGTTCTGTGCTCGAGATCTCGTCTCAAGCACACCCACGCGATAGATCTTGGTTACTTGCTGCGCCCAAGCACCGAGCGGCCACGTGCACGCTGCTCCGCTCAGAAGGGTGATGAATTTCCGTCGGTTCATCTTGCCCCCACCGCGCATTGAGGCGTTGCGGTTATTCATCGTTAAGGTCAGTCTACCACAGCGAGACCGAGTGTGCGAAAGTTCACAGCCGCAGTCGGCTAATCCCGCAACTGCGATACGCGATACGTCCGCTTGGGGTCCATTTGCAGACATCATCGGCCGTCCGGCGCTAGTCCGCTTTGCTCTCGAAACCGGACAGCGGCAGCCGACGCAACCATGTCAGCTATGGGACAGACGAAGTAGAGGAATGAGCACTTGGAAGCCATCCCGACACAATTCGACTTATTTTAGCGTGGTCTCCTCATGCCCTTGATGGATCGCTTTGATCGCGAGCCTTTCACGTCTCGCGGCTGGGTGTCGACCCTCCTGGAAACAGCATCCTCGGCTGCCGTCGAGGCCACCTCCGGTGTCAAACTTGACAGGGCTTCCTCCAAGGCCCGACGGGCCTTGCGTTGCTCGTCAGCGGTCATGCGCCGCGGATCCAACTTGAGACTGAGATGCGGCATGCGGACATGCATCGCATCGCTAACCCCAGGCGCTTCCAGGTGATCCAAGACACGATAGGTGGAGACCGGATAGGCAATCCCCTTCACGTTGAGGGCGGCGAATTCCTCGCAGCTGAATTCGTTCTGAACGTTTGCATAGGTCTCGTAGGAAATCAGGATTTCTCCAGGCGGCGCTTCGCTCTCGAGCCGAGATGCCAGATTGACGCCACCGCCGACCACCGTGTAGCTCACACGGTCCTCGCTACCGAAATTGCCGACCGTGCAGTAGCCCGTGTGAATGCCCATTCGGCAAGTCAGTGGCCGTTCAATCCCCGCGTGGCGCCACTTTACGGCGAGTTGGCGGATTCGTCGTTGCATTGCAACGGCCATCCTGACGCAGGCAAGAGCGTCCTCCGCAACTCCCCGGCTCTCCGGATCGCCGAAGAAGATCATCACCGCATCGCCGATATATTTGTCGATCGTCGCTCCATGATCCAAAGCAATGCGCGACATCTCAGTCAGGTATTGGTTGAGCAGCATGGTCAGGTCTTCGGATTCCATCCGATCAGTGGTTTCGGTGAAGCCGACAATATCGGAGAAGAAGACTGTCAGCTTCTTGCGCTGGCTGAGGACCTTGACGTCCTGGGCGCCGGAAAAGATTGTCGCGTACACTTGTGGCGGCAGATACCTCGCCAATTTTCCCGACAGCAACTCGAGCATCGAGTTTTTTTCTGACACCTCTATGGTCACACGCCGCAGCCGTTCGCGTTCTGCGGCAAGCTGCTGCTCCTGCAAACGCAATTCGGTAATGTCCGTCCCCGTCCCTCGGTACCCTTCGAATGTGCCACTACGGTCAAAGACCGGCTTTCCGCTGATTTGAATGAAGCGAAGCTCCTGGTTTGGGAGCGTCACGTCGTATTCGAAGGAGCGAAACGGCTTGCGAGCGTTGAGGTCTCGGTAATGCGCCTGCCAGTGCGGCGCCTCCATCGCCTTTCCAGCGAATTCGTGCCGGGTCTTCCCGATTATCGCTTCGCGCGGGATCGGAAATATCTGGAAGAAGCGCTCCGAAAGATAGGAGAAGCGCAAATGCCTATCCATCTCCCATATCCAATCGCCGGCGACTTCCGCCACGTCCCGAAATCGCTGATGGCTCGCTTCCAGCTCGGCTTCGTGTCGCTTGATTTCAGTTAGGTCAGAGATAAGTGCCACCACCCCGCCATCGCGCGTCTTTGTTTCGCTGATCTGGCACCATCGACCGTCACTGAACTGACGCAGGATCGATTTGTCGGGATTGCGGTGCTCGGCGACACGATCCGCAATCCAGGTTTCGGCGTCGGTGAGCGGCACGCGGATGAAACCATGCGCGAGGACGCCCCGTACGATCTGCTCGAATGTCTCGCCGACCTGGATGACAGATCCTTTGTCATCGCCAATGAGTGCCCTGTATTGATCATTGCAGAGCATCAGACGATCTTGATCATCGTACAACGCGAACCCCTCGGAGATCGTCGCGATCGCCTCCAACAGCCGCTTGCGCGCCTCGGCCGCTTCGCGTTCGCGTAACTTCAGACTCGTGACGTCTCGGCCGGTGCCGCGATAGCCGATATATTCCCCACCAGCACCGACAATCGGCTTGCCACTGATCTGGATGTAATGGATTTGGCCATCGGCCATGGTCGTACTGTAGGCGAAGTCACGGAATGAACGCCATTCAGAGAGGTCTGAATAGTGCGCCTGCCAATGAGGCTCGGTCAGCTCGCGTCCGGCAAATTCCTGCCGCGTCTTGCCGATAATGTCGGTCGGAGTGACGGGAAAGATTTCGAAAAATCGTGGCGACAAATAGGTAAACCGCAAAGCGGCGTCCATTTCCCAGATCCAGTCGCCGGCCGTCTCGGCGACATCGCGAAATCGATCTTCGCTCGCCTTCATCGCGGTTTCGTAGGCCGATTGAGCCTTCGCCGATTCAAGGTGCGACAGAACCCAATATCGGACGATGCGGATATATCGGCGTGCGATCTCCAGCGGTGCCGCGACCGCAACGCTGAAAACGCGCTCGCCGTCGAAATCGATGGCCGCCGTGCAACCTTCGAGCATGGTGGATGATTTGGCCGCCTCGGCGGCGGTAACGGCAAAGAAATCAATCTCGCCGTTCATGACCTTTGCGGCTCCCTCATGGGTATTTCCGATGCGGGATTTCAACGACGACGCAACGATTTTTCCCCGCGCACCGAAAACGGTTACGACCGCATCAATCTCGGCTGAAATCTGATCACAGATGTCCTGAAGGATTTTTGTCTCAAGCTTCATTCGCGACGGTCAATGGTTCGAAGTGAACCCGCGCTGGGGCAATCAAACGAGAATTCCGAACACTGAGCACAGCCAAAACGCCGCAGGGCACTAGCTGGCGCACCAATCATCGAAATAACGGGTCAAAGCCCCGTCGTCTCAAATTTGATAATAGGGATCGTAACGGTTGAATCCGGCTGTCTGCAAGGGGCGAATTGACGTCGGTCCTCAGTCAAGCGGGGCTTCCCGACCCCGATGCCTGGCACGTCTGCTTTAGCCTCAAAGGCGGACATCACCAGCAATCTGAACAGGTCCGCTTTGGGCCCAAAACCCGACTCATGCGGTGCAACAAAGAGCCGCCTCATTCGATCACTTCATCGGCGCGGCCGAGCAACGTTGTTGGGATGGTCAGACCGAGTGTCTTGGCGGTCTTCAGGTTGATGACGAGCGCAACTTTTGTCAGTTGTTGAACTGGCAAGTCGGCCGGTCTGGCGCCCTTGAGAATCTTGCCGGCGTAGATGCCACTTTGGCGATAGATGTCAACCAGATCGGTTCCGTAGCTCATCAGGCCGCCGGCGGTCACGAAGTCGCGTACTCCATAGACGGCTGGCACCGCGTAGCGGGCCGCCAGGGCGACGATTTGGGCACGACTATCATTGAGAAACGGTTCGACGCCGACGATGAGCGCGCTGGCGCGCAGCTCGACAAGAGCCCCAAACGCTGCGTCGATTTGGCTTTCGGTGCTGGCATGCAGAACGTGCAGGTGCAAGCCGAGTAAACGCGCGGCGTCCTGCACAACTCTCGTTTCGGATTCGACATTGGGATTCGTCGGATTGACCAACAGGACGATGGCGGCTGCTGTGGGGAGTAGTTCGTGCAACATCTCGAGTTTTTTTGCCCCCAGCTCAACGGTTAGAACCGCTGTGCCCGTCACGTTGCCACCCGGTCGGTTAAGGCTCCCGACGAGGCCAAGTTGCACCGGGTCGACGCCGACGCTGATGACAGTTGGAATTGTCGAGGTCGCCTCCTTGGCGGCAAATGCCGCAGGGGTCCCGCCAGTGACAATCACGGCTACCTGTCGTCGAACGAGATCGGCTGCCATCGCCGGCAGCTGGTCGTAATGGCCTTCCGCCCAACGGAATTCGATCGCTACATTGTAGCCATCAACATAGCCGGCTTCCTTGAGACCTTGGCGGAACGACGTCACCATCGGCTTGTACCCCTCAAACGACGCACCGTGGAGGAATCCGATCACGGGCATTGCCGCTTGCTGCCCGCGCGCCGCAAGTGGCCACACTGCCGCAGCAGCGCCGATAAGCGTGATGAAGTGCCGTCGCCTCACGAACCATCCTCAGGCTAGGAAGCCATAGCCTATCACAGCGGTGAGGCTGCGCTTGTACGGTACAGCACCGATCCGGCCGAAATGTCGCGATGGGTCATTCGCGACCAAACCAGGCGGCTCTGCCTGCCGGTTGATGTCCGCTTTTCTCCAAAAGCGACCTGATTGTTTCGCGCACGTCGAAATGACGCGATGGGCCATAACCGGACTCATGCACCGCAGCAATAGGAGCTTCAGTCGATCACCTTGTCGGCGCGGACTAGGAACGAATCGGGGATAGTCAGGCCCACCCGAAGCAACGACAGCGCCGAAATGACGCGAAGGGCCATGAGGAGACATCCGCGCCAAATCACATCCTTAGTCATGGTGTCGGCGGCGGCACGCTGTTGAAGGATCGAGTCGAGATTTGTGCTGACCGCGAACAAACAGTTGCCTGCGCGGCCCGCTCAATCCTCTCCGAAAAAGCGGCGGCGCGTGGCTTCATCGCAAGGAAACTCTGGCCCGATACCAACGATATCGAGGCCGCGGGTTCGGTCCGCAAGAAGTCGCGTAAGCGCAGATTTCCGCACCGCTGCGGGGACGAGACTGGGATGGTAGAAAAGTGTCCTTGCCCATCCCGTCAGGCGATGAATGACGCCGTAATGGCGATCATGCTCCTCAGCGTAGCCATCCGCGGCCCCAGTCCAGTCATCTGACGCGAGGAGCTTATTAGCGAGCACCCTGACGTCACGCAGCGTCAATGACAATCCGCAGCCCCACGATGGGTCATTCGATGCTGCAGCGTCGCCTATCAGGACCAGGCCGGCCCGGTGCGGGCGGCTCACCCAGGTATCCCTCGCATCGTAAGAAGCGAGGGGTCCCGACGCGCGTGCGCCTTCGTACCACTTTGCGGGAGCGCCAGATGCGATGCTGGCGGCCACAAAGGCAGGAACGTTTGCCTCACCGCTCAAAGGAGCTGCCGTCGGCTCTCTTGCATCCTGGTGAATGCTGACGTACGCCCGAAAGCGACCTCCGCCGAGCGGAACCGTCAAAGAGAGCATGCTGAGGTGCGGATTTAGAGAAGCGCTCATCCGATCCTCCGGGGCCGCAAGGCCCTCCATCAAAAGTCCAGCGATGACCATGCCCTCGGGATCACGCTCAACGTGGAAGCCGCCCCACCGACGACAGAGGGAATTGCGGCCATCGGCCCCTACAACGAGACGAGCCCGATAAACCCTTTGGCCGTTTCCGTCCTCATGAACACGAACTCCAGGCAGCCCGTCTGAGACCAGCTCGACGACACGCGCGCCGCGCCGCACCGTCGCCCCAGCGGCGGCGGCCGCACCTATCATCACCGATTGCATGTCCGGGTGATAAAAGTTGAGGGATCCCGCGTGATGCGGTGAAGTCTTTACGAGATCCCGCCGCCCAAATTCCGAGAAGCCCACGAGCTGGTCGGACCAGTATCGGACTTCGTGGCCGCAGGTCTCCAGCAACAACTCGTAAAGTCCGAGTGTCCGGGCTTCGGCGACACCCCAACAATGCATCTGCTCGCCGCGCACGCGGTCGCGAAACGCGATCTCGCGCTCAAGGACTAGGACGCGCATTCCGTTCTCGGCCAGCCGTTTCGCAAGGGCAGCGCCAGCGAGGCCACCACCGACCGTGATCACGTCGTAAGCCTCAGCCATGCCAGGTTCCGAAACGATGACGCCACGCCAACAGGCCACCAACAGACGTAATAAACCGCCGCACAATAATGATCCTACCAGATGGCTCTCGGGGCGAGGCCAAATTGTCACGACTTTGTTCAAGCCCCAACGTCAGCAACGGGTCAATCGCGACATCGACACGGACTCTGATGCGCCGCCGAGTCCCCACCGACCGTAACAATCACAGGTAGATCGTCATGGCTTTATCGTCGGACTTGCCATAACATTTCCCTTTCTTCGCCCATCCAGGTAGGGTCGGAGGATGGCGGGCAACCAGATGCAGCGCAAGATCGTCGCAATTCTCGCCGCAGATGTGGTGGGATACAGCCGCCTGGCTGGCATCGATGAGGATCGCACGCTGGCGCGGCTGCGAGCGTTGCGAAGTGACATGATCGATCCAACCATCGCCGTCCACAGGGGGCGCGTGGTGAAACGAACCGGCGACGGAGCTCTCGTCGAGTTCAGCAGCGTTGTCGACGCCGTGCGCTGCGCCATCGAGGTGCAGAACGGCATGATCGAGCGCAACGCTGGCGTCCCGCCCGACCGCCGCATCGAATTTCGCATCGGCATCCATGTCGGTGACGTCGTCGAAGAGAGCGACGGCGACCTAATGGGCGACGGCATCAACATCGCCGCACGATTGGAAGGCATGGCAAAGCCCGGAGCCATTTGTCTTTCCGAAGACGCCTATCGCCAGGTCAAAGCGCGGCTCGATCTGGTGGTCGGTGATCTCGGCGAGCAGAGCCTTAAGAACATCGCTGAGCCAATCAGGGTCTATTCGCTCGAAGTCGGCAGACCGGCGCAGCCGAAGCCGACCGAAGCTCCGGCACCGCCACATCTCTCCATCGTGGTCCTTCCCTTCGCCAATCTGGGCGGTGATGCGGAACAGGAGTATTTCGTCGACGGCGTTACTGAGAGCCTGACCACGGACCTATCACGCATCAGCGGCTCGTTCGTAATCGGCCGGCATACCGCATTCAGCTATAAGGGCAAATCTGTCGATCTCAAGCAACTCGGCCGCGAGCTCGGTGTGCGCTATGTACTCGAAGGTTCGGTGCAACGCGGCGGGAACCGACTGCGGGTAAACGTGCAGCTCATTGATGCCGAGACCGCCAATCACCTGTGGGCCGAGCGTTTCGACAAGCCCTTGGCCGATCTCTTAGATATGCAGGACGAAATCGTTGCGCGTCTTTCCAATCAATTGGGCGCAGAGCTGGTCGCAGCTGAAGCGCGACGTGCTGAACGGGGGCCAAGTCCAGATTCAATGGACCTCTATTTCCAGGGGATGCTCCACGCAAATGGAGGATCTTCTCCTGAACGAATCGCGAAGGCTCGCGCCTTTTTTGAACGTGCGCTCGCACTCGATCCGGACAATATTGAGGCGCTGGTCGGCAGGGCGACCGTCGATGCACGCAGTGGTTCTTACTTTATGAGCGACCAGCGGGCGCGTCTCCTCGCGGAAGCCGAGGCTGCCTTGACGAAGGTCCTGTCGCTCGCGCCAAATCATGCTATGGCGCATTGCTTGCTGGGCATCGTCCAAATCTTTTCCAACCGTGCAGAGCAAGGCATCGCCGAATGCGAACGGGCGCTGGCGCTGGATCGAAATCTAGCCGTCGCTCATGCACAAATCGGTTTTGCCAAATACGTAACCGGTCGCGGCGAAGAAACCGAAGCCCACGTCCAGGAGGCGCTTCGTCTTTCTCCACGAGATCCCAGCGCAAATGTGTGGATGGTGTGGGTGGGAAATGCCAAGTCGCAACTCGGAGCCGATGAAGAAGCAATCGTCTGGTTACGCCGGGGCATCGAAGCCAACCGAAATCTAGCTGTCGGACATTTCTTTCTCGCATCCGCGCTGCAGCTCGTGAATCGACATGAGGATGCGCGGACCGCAGCAAAAGCTGGGCTTCTTCTGGACCCAAGCTTTACGGTCGCTCGTTTCCGCGCCAGCGCGGCAACCGACAATCCGACCTATCTTGCCCGACGCGAGCGCGTCTATGATGGAATGCTCCGGGCCGGTCTCCCGGAATGATGACAACAGCCAGCCAGACGCGTTCGAAGTCCGAGATGGGTCATTCACGACCAAAGGAGCCGGCTCTGCCTGCCAGTCGATGTCCGCTTCTCTCCAAAAGCGACCTGATTGTTTCGCGCACGCGAAATGACGCGAACGGCCATGAAGAGACTCATGCACCGCAGCAAAACGGTTGTCTTTTCTTCTTGCCAAAAGGTACGTCCTCGTCACTAAGGAAAGCGGTCATCGGTAACGCGGATCTTTACAGTTATTCGCGTCAGAAAATGCAGATAGCTCTCGCTCGCTACCCCAGATTTTCTTCCCGGCTCTCTTTGGATGCTTCTGAAAATGAGCATTCCGATCTTCAAAGTATCGATCAATCGCCGCCTTCGCGATATCCATGGACCTATAATCGCTGTTGTGGATTATCGCGCGCGCCATGCCACTGAAGACTGACTCGATTACATTCAAGAATTGAGCGCCTGCTGGTAATGGTGCGGTCTCGATGAGCGGGCCTCCTTCACTGGGAACCGCCGAGTTGTGAGCATTGATCCGAGCGAAAAGTTGTTTTGAAATGTGCCATGACGCAGCATCCCACGATAGATAAAGTTTTCGGCGGTCACTGTATCTCTTGATCAAGACATTCATCATACGAATCATCTCGGTGGTGTTTTTCTTTGCGCTGTAGAAATGCGTGACTTGATTGCCAGATAATTCCAGCGCCGCCGTCATGATCAAGCATCCACGCGATTTTTGCCACTGTGGGACAGTCGGTTGAACACCGGCCGGAGACAATGTGCGCCCGGGTTTGGCTTTGATTGCAAAGGGGCCGTATTCGTCAACCGAAAAGAAGGCCTCGTCGGGCTGCAGATTTGAAAGGATACACCGGATGTGAGCGAGCTTCTCCTTGTAAGTTGGGTCGTTCGACGTCAGGACGATTGTGCCAAGAGCCGACATGAGCGAACGAGTGAGAAAGCAGCCCTCGATCATCGCCCGCCCCGCTCATTCACGGGGCGGGCTGACGCCTGGCCTCGACGCCCGTGCCGCATGGCGGAACAATGCGAAGTCGACGGGCAGCAGCCGTTTGAGGTCAAGCGTCGATCGCTGGCCGATCGCCGTGCGGTTCTCGGCGAGCCAGGTATCGGCGGCCACGCTGCCGAGGCCGAACAGGTAATCGATGAAGGCCCGGCTGTTGTTCATTTTGCTCGAGGCGCCGAGCGCCGCGAGGATGTGACCGGCGTCGATGCCGTGGAAATGAATGCCAGGGACACGCGCGGCGTCGATCAACCCCTCGTCCACCATGTCGATGATCACCGCGATCGCGGTCAGCTCCAGCCAGAACGTCGAGTTGAAGCTGATCTCGTTGACACGGTTGATGATGTCGCGGGCGTGGCGCGGCGTTTCGTCGCGCACGAGCGGGTTGATGCCGATGATGATCAGGTCGTTGACACAGCCCTCGCGCAGGAACGGGGCGATCGCGGGATTGCCGGTATAGCCGCCATCCCAATAGGGCTCGCCGTCGATCTCGACGGCGGGAAAGACGAATGGAAGGCACGCTGAGGCGAGAACGGCGTCGAGCGAAACGTCCCTGGTATCGAAGATGCGACGCCGGCCGGTGCGCACATTGGTCGCGCACAGCATGACGCGGACGCGGTCCTGCGCCCGCAGGCGCTCGAAGTCGACCTGTTCCGCGAGCAGGCCGCGCAGTGGATGATAGCCGAGCGGATTGAGATCGTAGGGCGACCAGATGCGGCTCATCATGTCGAAGAAGATGTAGGCCGGCGAATTGTCGAGATGCCAGACCTCGCCGAAACTGCCGGCCGCCGGCGCGAAGAACGTTGCTAGCCCCGGGATGCTCGCAACCGACTCCCAGAACAGCCGCAGCGCCTTGCGCGCCTCCGCGGCGCCGCCACGCGCGACGCCGTCGGCCAGCACTACCGCGTTCATTGCGCCGGCACTCGTGCCCGTAACGCTGTCGACGGCGAAGGCGGGCTCCTGAAGCAACCGGTCGAGGGCGCCCCAGGTGAACGCGCCGTGCGAGCCGCCGCCTTGCAGGGCGACACCGACGTTGCGGAGCCTCGGTGCTGGAGCTGATCGTTCTTGATCCATTGACGGAATCCTTCCCGCGTTTCGTCGGCGCAACGGTGCCCGGCAGTGACCGTGCGGCATTATCGCGCGTTCATGGGGATGTTGCGGCCCTGAATCCATCCGGCCCCGAGCGGCCAAGCAGCTGCCGCGCCGCCGAGCAGCATGATTTCGCGTCGTTTCAAATGATGGAATTGCATCCGATCCCTCACCTGGCTGACTGGTATGATCGCACGGAGCAGGATATCAAATTCGCGAGGGTCGGTAAGCGTGCAGCGCAATGCAGCATCTCCTGCTCTGCTGGCAGCTAATTCCGAGGGGCCTATGCCGATCCTCAGCGAGGCAAGGCAGCCTGATCCAGATGGGGTGGGGGGAGGTACCAAATCGAAATGATCATCAACCCCATGCAAAGCGCTCACGACGCACCTCGGTGCAAAGCCAAATCGAAACGAACGGGGAAGCGCTGTCGTGCGCCCGCGGTAAGCGGCTGTCGCGTCTGTCGGATGCACGGAGCCCGGGGCGGCGCACCGACCGGCGAGCAGAATGGGAATTATCGGCATGGTAAGCGCACGAAAGAAGCGATCCAGGCAGTGAGGTACATCAACTTGCTGTCGCGCTTGGTGCGCAAATTCTGAGAAAAGCGTGTTGGCGGGCACCGTCGTCGAGATGTTTAGTCGATGCGTGTTCGCCATGATCGAGGACGATTTGCGGGCGCGGCTGGCTGTGCCGGTTGAGCCGTCTATAAGTGAACGGCGCTAACGATGATGAAGGCCATGCCAGTAAAGACCGAAACGACTATGAAAGTACCGGCGACTAAGTCCCAAATCTCGCCTTTTGAGTGCTCGTCCATGGGATCTCTCCTGCTAGCCCCCCATGGATGACATCTATTGTCGGGTGTAATCTGTTCTTTTTATGAAGGATTTTGATCGACATTGTGCCAACGCAATTCGCGACAATCCCATTGGAACATTCCTCGTTTGCCCGGGTTGTGATCGCGGGACCGACTGTGCCCTGGCGCAGCCGGTCTGGAGACCGCAATGTTGACTGGCCCGGTGTATCAGCGCCGGGCCTTCTCTTTGTGCCGTGGTTGAGAGCAAACAGGGGCTTTACATCTGTCGGCAAAATGCTTGATTTACGAACAGTCGACTGCCGGGAGGCCAGCAAATCATGGGTGAATTCCGCCCTCTGGCCGGTGCCGCCGGCTATCGTAAATCGAACAGTTCATCGTGGTGGCTGCCGATTTAGGGCAGATCGAGCCGGGATCGGTGGTGCACCTCTGGCAGTTGGGAAAGATCGACTATGTGACCGGCTTCTTGGACGAGCAATCAACCCAAAACTGGCTGAAGACAGAGCATTGCGCCCACCCATAACGAAATAACGCGCCAGTGATCTTCTAAAGACCGCCAACGCGTTATTTAACTGGGGATTCCTGTACATCCGAGGAAATCTCTCAGACACCCAGTTTACCGCACAAAATCGAAATTTGAAAAACGGACCGAGGCGGACCCGGTCAAAACCGCCCTTTTTCCGGCCGATCTGGAAGTGATTGAACGAATGCCGTTTGCTGACTCCCACGGGGAAATAGCCGATGAGCAATGATGATTCAGAATCAGAACCGGTAGAGATCAAAGCAGGCGAAGAATGGCTTGTCCTCACTTGCCGAAATCCTGATTGTCGGAAGACCTTGCTACTTGAGCCTGTTGTCCCTGAAATATTGACCGATGACGGCGAAGTCGTGCTTCCGAGAGGAAACCTTGAAGTGACATGCCCGCATTGCGGATCCGTATTTTCCTATCACTCGGACGAAATTCGAGTTGAGATGGGACAGCAGCGGCACTGAATGGCTTGCCGATTAGGCGACCCATAAAAATAGCGGCCAGCCGGATGTCCGCGTTGGGTCGATGCTGTCGAAAAAGTCGAAAATCGAAGGACGCCGAGAATCTCGCAAATGGTGAGTTTTGGACTACTCCGCTGCTGCGATGCTCTGTAGGGCTGATACGAAGGTCCGTGGTCGTTTTCTTAAGACACGAGGTCCCTCACGTCGCAGCGCACGAATGCATCAGCGGCTTTAGAAAATTTCGTTTGGTACCCCTAAGAGACTTTTTCGACAGCATCTGCCAAGAACGGAAGTCGCCCCGTTCATTCGATCACTGCAAAGATCGCGTCATACCCGTTCTTGCACCGATAACGGACTCGGTTTCTACTATGCGCGGCTGGTCATATCTTCCCGCCCTAAGGAACAACTCCTTGCCCCGCCTAACCGACCAAGGCTTGCAGAAAATAAACGATCTGGCACAGCATTACGGTGTCAGTGCCGACGCGGTGATGACGTTGTTGCAGGCCCTCCTGAACAGCAAAGGCACGATGGCGCAGTTTGACCATCGCGAACTGGGTGGTGCCGGGCAGTGGATGCCAGGGGGCATGACGATGGTCGGCGACATGTTCAATCACGGCCTCAAGGCGAAGGTCGACGGCTTGTGTTCCGAGCTGTCACAAATCTTGGCTATGCAACCCTTCGTGCCATTCCCCGGGGGCTTTCAGTCACAGTCACAAAGGCAGGGTGGCGGCCAACAGGAGCGCGGCCACGACGTCTTAGATGCAGGTTCGGTCAGCCTATTCGTACCAGAGGCGCCCGGCCGAGCGTCGGGTGAATGGTGGCCAGCGGAACTAGGGTTCCCGAACGGGACGGGGGGCGCAGAACCAAGTCCGCTATGCCTATTTCAACCAAAAGCGTCGATTAGCAGTTGAGCTGAATGGACACGTGACCGTCTACGACACGCTAGATCACCAGGGCGCATCACCTCGGCTACAGCAATCGGCATCACTGCCTTGAAGCCAATTATGCACTTTCAGGTCTCAATGCTGAGGATATGGGCCGACAGTATCGAGAGGTTCGCGGGCAATTACCAAAAGGGGTTGGAAGAAACCGCAACCATCGTCGAGGAACAGTCAGGCAGGGAACGCGCCGCGTAAATCAACGGGAATGGTTAGACCAACCGCTTGGGGGTCAAATTCAGATCTCGGGTCGCCTCCAAGCCAAGTCCGTTCGTTTATAAAGGGACATAGCCTGGGCAAGTCGGTGTCGTGTGGGAAGTTGGAGGGCTGCGTAGGTGGCGGGCATCGGTCCGTTGGCGTTGTGCTCGGCCGGTGTTCTCAAGGATCTTCCGCAGTTGGTGCCGTGCTAGTGCCGTGGATGAGCGCGTCAATGCACGGGAACAAGACATTTTTTCGCTGCTGGAAATGTCAAAACGAATTCATCACCGTCGCGCTTTCTGACGAGAAGCTGGCTTCTGTCCCTGAGATCACAAAGCCATTCTTCACGAGTCTGTTGATGGAATGAATGTCTGCAATGGGGACTGTTCGTAAGCGGTTTTCTCGTTTCTGCTTGATTGATCCGGCTGGTATACGGCGCGCGTCGCTGATCTTTGTTCTGCTCTGCAGGTGCACTGCCGTCGCACGATCTGAGCCTCTACTTCCTTCGCAAGATGATCCCAACGTTTTCTCGGTAAAAATCTGCCAAGACCGAACGGTTGTGTCAGCAATCAAGTCAATAGCAGATGCAATCTTAAAAACAGATGTCCTGATCGCAAAGGGATTTCAGACAGACGATATGCACTTAGACGGTGTCTATGTAGACGAACGCTTGGTCTATTGTTCGATGACGATGACGGCCAAACGCATA
>Ga0210406_10003273_pt1 | contig 17896 bp, 14 predicted proteins | sample IncBWC30MmetaG_FD_155454 | JGI IMG/M metagenome (GOLD analysis project Ga0210406, IMG submission 155454) | Forest soil microbial communities from Barre Woods Harvard Forest LTER site, Petersham, Massachusetts, United States - Inc-BW-C-30-M | ecosystem: Environmental > Terrestrial > Soil >... | reverse complement strand
ACAGTATGTCTGCGCGATCTGCTGGAGACGGTGCCGGCGCCGCCGGTTGCGTTGGAGGAAGTAGAGCCGGTCGACGCGATTTTGAAGAGATTCAGCACGCAAGCGATGTCGCTGGGGTCGCTGGGTCGGGAGGCGCACCGGACGCTGGCGCTGGCGATGAATGCGCTTGGCGGGCGCAGCAACACGGGCGAGGGCGGCGAAGACCCTGAGGTGTACCGAAATGAGCCGCACGCGGCCAACAAAATCAAGCAGGTTGCTTCCGGGCGATTCGGAGTGACGACGGATTATCTGGTGCACGCGCAGGAGCTAGAAATCAAAATGGCGCAGGGGTCGAAGCCCGGGGAAGGCGGGCAGCTTCCGGCGCGCAAAGTCACGGAATATATCGCGCGAATCCGGCACGCCACGCCGGGCACGCCGCTGATTTCTCCGCCCCCGCACCACGATATTTACAGCATCGAGGATTTGGCGCAGTTGATTCACGATTTGCGCACCGTGAATCCACGCGCGCGCATCGGCGTGAAGCTGGTTTCGGGATCGGGTGTGGGCATCATCGCGGCGGGCGTGGCGAAAGCGGGAGCGGATGTCATCACCATCAGCGGGCACAACGGCGGGACGGGATCTTCGCCGCTTACTTCCATCAAAAACACCGGATTGCCGTGGGAAATCGGTTTGCGCGAAACACATGACACATTGGTTCGCGCGGGCCTCCGTTCGCGTCTCTCTCTCCGCGTGGACGGAGGCCTGAAATTCTCGCGAGATATTTTAATTGCCGCGATTCTCGGCGCGGATGAATTCGGATTTGGCACCGCGTCGCTGCTGGCGATTGGCTGCGTGATGGCGCGGCAGTGCCACTTGAACACGTGTCCGGTGGGGATTGCGACGCAAGACGAAACGCTGCGGCTGCGTTTCAATGGCAAGCCGGAGATGGTGGTGGCGTATTTTCGTGCGCTGGCGGAAGAAGTGCGCAAGCGCATGGCACAGCTCGGTGTGCGGTCGCTGGGTGAACTGCGCGGATGGTACGACCGGCTGGGGTCGCGCTCGGGAATGGATGCATTTTTGGTGGTGCCGATTTCGGACGCGCAGCGGGTGGCGCCACAGCAGGTTCCGACGGATCATTCCGTTGCGCTGGAGGATTCGCTGCACTTGAGCAATGCGATCGTGGCGCAGAGCGAGCCGCAGCCTATTCACAATTCCGACCGCAGCGTGGGGACCGGCTTGAGCGGAGAATTGATGCGCCGGCGGGCGCGTCGGGACTGGCTCGATCGGGAATTTACGCAGGAGTTTACTGGATCCGCGGGGCAAAGCTTCGGAGCTTTCCTGGCGGATGGCGTGACGCTGAAATTATCCGGCGAGGCGAACGACTACGTAGGCAAAGGGCTTTCCGGCGGAACGATTGCAATTTCCGCGGGCTCGGCGGCTTCACGGCGTGGCGACGTGCTGGCAGGTAATACGGTTTTGTATGGTGCGACTTCCGGCCAACTTTACATTGCCGGGCGCGCCGGCGAACGATTTGCGGTTCGGAACAGTGGGGCGCTGGCGGTTGTGGAAGGCGTCGGACAGCACGGCTGCGAATACATGACGGGCGGTGTGGTCCTGGTGCTTGGGCCGCTGGGATTGAATTTTGGTTCGGGGATGACGGGTGGACTAGCCTACGTTTTGCGCGCAGAGGCCGAGGATGTTCTACATCGCGAATTCGTGGCGCTGGCGGATATTGAATCCGACGAACAATTGTGGCTGCGCTGCGTGCTGGAGGCGCATCAGCATCTCACGGCGAGTCCACGGGCGACGCGTTTGTTGTCGAGGAGGGGAGCGCTGCCGCTGGTTCGCGTGCAGCCCGTGCATTTCCAGGGCACCATCGCGGAATCGTGGAAGCCGGTGCTGGAGCGTTTGCAGCGTTTGCCACATGTTGAGCCTTTGCTCGTTGCGCCGGAGCTTCCGGCAATTTCACAGGCAGCCCTGCATGCCTAGAAAGAGAAGTACGACCGCGCACGACGTATCGAATCCGCTATAATCCACGTCGAGCGATTCGCTTATGGATTTCGACCAACTCGCTACATTTGTCTACGTTGCCAAGCTGAAGAGTTTTTCGCGTGCAGGGCAAAAAGTATTCCGCTCGCAGTCCGCGGTGAGCGCGCAGATACGGCAGTTGGAGCAGGCGTATCACGCGCGGCTGCTGGACCGTTCGGCGAAATCCGTGGAGTTGACTCCGGCGGGACAAGTGCTTTTCGAGTACGCGGAGAAGCTGCTGCGACTGCGCGACGAGTCGGTTCAGGTGGTTGCCGATCGCGGCAACGTCGTGCAGGGTCCGGTGGTGTTCGGGGCCAACGAAGCGACCTGCCTTTACCTGTTGCCGGATATATTCGCGGAGTTTCAGCGGCGGTTTCCGCTGGTGCACATCAGCATCTACCGGAATTTCAGCCACAAGATTTTGCAGCGCGTGGAAGACGGCTCGATCGACGTGGGCATTGTGACGCTGCCCACGAAATCGCCGAACTTGAAGGTGCACCAGATTCATCGCGACCGCTTGCGGTTCATGGTCAGCACACGAAATCCGCTGGCGCAGCGTTCGAAGTTGACACTCGAGGAAGTGGCTTCGCAGCCGCTGATTTTTCCGCGCACCGGGTTCACCCGGCAGGTGCTCGACAAACTGTTCAGGCCGTATCGCTCGCGGATTCACGTCACCATGGAGCTGCCCAGCATCGGGATGATCAAACGCTTTGTGGCGGCGGATGCGGGCGTTTCGTTCATCAGCGAAAGTTTTGCACGCGACCAGGTGAAAGCCGGCGAAGTCAAGCTACTAACGGTGGACGGGGTTGATTTGTTTCGCGAGCTGGGGCTTGTGTACCGGCGGGATCGCAGCTTGCCGCGGGCTGCGCAGGCGCTGATCGCGCTGATTCGCGAATATCGCAAATCGCCGGAACACTCGGCGGCGGCCGGCGCCGACTAAAGACGCGAGTTTTCCTTTGGAAGGCACATCCCCGGAATCTTATTTTTTTGCTTCAGGAAGGTCGAAGCTGAGGCTGCCAATCGCTTTGGCGATCACGTTTTCCTGAATCTGAATTAAATCGCTGTCCGCGTAAGTCATGCCAAGGACGGTGAAAATATCGCCGCCGCGGCTGATCACTACGAGCGTGCCGGACCAATCGTGCTCATCGGCTTTGCCGCGATAGCGAAACTCGACGGCCGGCGAACCGCCAACCACCGTCTTGCGTTGCGAAGCGCGCTGGTAATTTTCGTAGACGTCGGTCAGCCGTCTTTCCACCGTTACCGCCGCAGCGTCCAGCGGCTCCTTCGTTTTCTCGCGACCCACCACCAGCAACGAAGATTCGTTTGACGTGCCCATGGCGACAATTGCGTTGGGTAGAGCGTTGCGCGCGTCGTCAAGCAGCTGCCAGCTGGGCGCTTTGTACATGCGGAATCCGTGCGTGTAGTTGGTGTAGAGATTGCCCTGCACGTCCTCGCGGATGGCGGGAACTTCCGGCGCTTTCGGCGGGGCAGGCTGGGCAGCCGCGGGCGGAAGAGCCGCGTTGGCAGCGGCGGCGGAGCCTTTTAGCGCCGGCGCGACTGGGTTGCCAGTTGGCGCGCTTGTGGGAAGCGCTGGCTTGACGGCAGCGCTGCTGAACTTGTCGACCGTCTTGTCCGTTTTGTCTTGCCTGGCGCCGGCACCGGTGGCAGGCGTCGCACCGGTTGCGGACGCGACAGCGCTTTCGGACTTCGGTTGCGCAATCGCTCCGCTCTTGGGCGAATCGGAGCCAGTTTTCCCTGTTGCAGGAGACTGTGTTTCTCCGCCCACCGGAGCGCTGGGAACGATCGAAGCAATTTTGTCCTTCTCGACTAACACGTATCCAAAGTCGGTTTTGACCTTGAACATGTTTTCTTCGTACGCGACGATCACGCCGTAGAGCTTTTTGCCGTCTTTCAGGCGGATTTCGTCGGAGCAGGCCGGCAGCGCGGCGGCAAGGGACAGTGCGCAAAGGGAAGCCAATCGCACGCCGCGTTTGAAATGGACGCCCATAATCCGAGTATGTGCCCGGCCACGCGGCACCGCAAACTGGCTCGGCGGGCGTGTGTCCGGCCTATTACGTGGCATTTTGGCGCTCGGGATGGCTTGAGTGGGCCCGCGGGGGGCAAGGTGTGATTTTCAAACGGCTGGCGGCCCGGGAGAGCCCAAAGGCAATGGAGCCGCCAACCGTTTCCCGTTTCCTCTACCGATCCCGATTATAGCGAACAAAAAGCGAAAGTACAAGCCCTACTTCCATTGACAAACGTGCAACTCGGGTAGACCCTCTCCCGCATGACTTCCTCTCATGTACTGCTTTTGGCTTTCGGTATCGGCATTATCACCGGCCTTCGCTCGTTGACTTCCCCAGCGGTGATTGCTTGGGCGGCGCATCGGGGCTGGCTCAACGTTCAGGGCGCTTCGCTGTCGTTTCTGGGGTCGACCGCTGCCGTGGCGACCCTCACGATTCTGGCGGTGGTCGAACTTGTGACGGATAAGCTTGCGTCAACGCCCGCACGCACGAAGCCTCTGGGTTTGAGTGCACGGATTCTCCTGGGAGGACTCTCGGGTGCGGCCGTGGCGCTAGCGGGGCGGCAATCGGCTGCCGTCGGATGCGCTCTGGGCGCGGTTGGCGGCGTAGTAGGAGGGTTTGCGGGGTATCAGGTGCGTACCGGACTGGTACGCGCGCTCAAGGTTCCAGACTTTGTCATTGCGGTGCTCGAGGACCTGGTGGCGGTTGCGGGCGCGCTGTTCATCGTCACTCGATTCTAGATTTGACTTGCCGGATACTCCGGCGGTGTCCGATCTTTGGCAGCCCGCCGTCTTGCCCTCAATCAGCACACCGCGCATCCAATCTACGATTTTCGTGAATCATCACGTCCGAGGAGTCCCATGACTGCACCTAATCACTACCAGGCGATCGTGATTGGCTCAGGGCAAGGCGGCAACCCTTTGTGCGGCGCGTTGGCAAAGGCGGGCCTGCGAACGGCGCTTATCGAGCGAGGCCACATAGGAGGGACTTGCGTCAATGAGGGCTGCACCCCGACGAAGACGATGCTGGCGAGCGGGCGCGTCGCGTATCTCGCGCGGCGGGGCAAGGATTATGGCGTGCTCACCGGTGACATTCGCATCGATATGCAGCGGGTGCGCCAGCGCAAGCGCGAGATTGTCGATAGTTTTCGCAACGGCAGCCAGAAGCGCCTGGAAAAGACGGCCAACCTCGATCTGATCTTTGGGGAAGCGAGCTTCACCGGCCCAAAAAACGTGAGCGTCCGCATGAACGGCGGCGCTCAGCGCACGCTCTCCGCGGATCGCATTTTCATCAATGCCGGGGCGCGCCCTTCGGTGCCCAAGCTGGAGGGCCTCAAAGACGTACCATTCCTCGACAGCACATCGATCATGGAGCTTGACGCCGTTCCCGAACACTTGCTCGTGCTCGGCGGCGGCTATGTGGGCCTGGAATTCTCGCAACTGTTCCGGCGGCTCGGCAGTCGTGTGACCATCGTGCAGACCCGGGGGCAATTACTGGTCGGCGAGGATGTCGACGTCGCCGAAGCGGTGCTGGCAATCGTGAAGCAGGAGGGGATTAATGTGATGCTGAGCAACAAAGCCGAACGCGTCATGAAGTCAGGCGGGGGCATTCAGCTTACCGTGCGCGCGGGCAAGGAACTGCGCATGGTGCAAGGTTCTCACGTGCTGATTTCCACGGGCCGCACGCCAAACACGGACAGCCTGAATGTCGGCGCCGCCGACATTGCTACAAACGAGCGCGGTTTCATCCAGGTGAACACAAAACTGGAGACCAACGTCGAGGGCATCTACGCGCTGGGCGACATCAACGGCGGTCCGGCGTTCACGCACATTTCCTACGACGATTTCCGCATTTTACGCACCAACCTGATCGAGAAAGGAAGCGCCACGACCGAGAATCGATTTGTCCCCTACACGCTTTTCATCGATCCACAGCTTGGGCGCGTGGGCCTGACGGAAGAGCAAGCACGCTCGCAAAACAGGAAAATTCGCGTTGCCAAGATGCCCATGAGCTACGTGGCCCGTGCGCTCGAAGTCGATGAAACCCGCGGCTTCATGAAGGCGATCGTGGACGCTGAGAGCAATCAAATTCTGGGAGCCGCCGTCCTAGGGATTGAGGGCGGCGAAATCATGACCATGCTGCAACTGGCGATGATGGGCCATCTGCCCTTCACCGCGCTGCGCGAGGCCACTTTTGCTCATCCGACGCTGGCGGAATCCCTGAACAATCTCTTTACGCATTTTGCTTAGCGGCGGTGCTCCAGCCCGGCATTGCTCTTCGCCTATGCGAACGGCGCCTGTGCTACCGTTTCTTGCATGACCGCTCGCCTTCCCGTGCGCAAGGCCATTCTCGAACGCCGGACGTACGAAGCTCCCGCCGAGGGCCGCGAAGGAAAAGTGCGGCTGGACTTCAACGAAAATACGTCCGGCTGCTCGCCGGCCGTCATCCGTGCTCTCGGAAGAATTCCTCCCAAACAGATTGCGATGTATCCCGAATACCAGCGGAGCACCGCGCGCCTCGCGCGCTATTTCGGCGTTCGGCCCAGCGAACTGTTGCTCACCAACGGCGGCGACGACGCGCTGCGTGTGTTTTTCGACACCTTTGTGGAGCCGGAGTCCAGAATCCTGATCTGCGAGCCCACTTTTCCGATGTACCGCTACTACGGGGAGATCGCGGGAGCCAGAGTAGAAGCGCTACGCTACGGCCCGGGCATGGAATTCCCGATGTCTGGGATTCTTGCCGCACTGCGACGCAAGCCCCGCGTGCTGTTCATCGCTAATCCGAACAATCCGACGGGAACGCTGCTGCAGGTTGCCGAGATCGAGAAGATCTTGCAGGCCGCGACGAACACCGCCGTTGTGATTGACGAGGCCTACGCGGAATTTTCGGGAGTGACACTCGTCCCATACATCCGGAAGCATGCACATTTGTTCATCGCGCGGACGTTCTCGAAGGCTGCAGGACTTGCCGCTTTGCGGCTTGGGGCCGTCATCGCGGGCGCGGAGTCGCTGTCCTATCTGCGGCGCGCCATGCCGCCCTTTCCCGTGAATCTGGCCGCGCTGGTGGCGGCGCGGGCAGCGGTTCGCGATGGCGCAGCGATCCGCGGCTATGTGCGTCAAATTCGTCGCCTTCGCGCCTGGTTTGGAAAAGAGCTGCACGGTTTCGGCGTCAAGACGTTCCCGAGCGCGGGAAATTTTCTGCTGGCCAATTTCGGACCGGGCGGCCCGCGACTGTTTCAGCGGCTGGACCGCGAGGGCATTCTGCTGCGCGAGCGCACCAAGGAGATCGGACCAGGGTTCGTGCGCATCACCATCGGAACGCAAGCGGAAATGAAATTGTTGCTGAAGAAAATCAAAAGGCTGGGATTTAGCGCAGATACGCATCGGTGACGTACTGCTGCACCATCCGCTGCGTATTGAAAAACGATCCGTTGATGGCGATGGCGTGCTGCATGACCGTCAAATAGCGTGCCCGCTCTTTGTAGTACATCGGCAAGATAATATTCTCGAGTTTGGCATACAGCGATTGTGCCTCGCTGGTATTATCCGTCGCGACCGGGGCCGAGCCCGACGGGTGCGGTTCGCCGATGGACCAGCCCGTAATTCCTTCGATGTGCCCTTCCACCCACCATCCGTCCAAAATGCTCAAGCTGGGCACGCCGTTCAGAGCCGCCTTCATTCCGCTCGTTCCGGAAGCTTCCAGCGGATACTGTGGCGTGTTCAGCCACAAATCCACGCCGGAAGTAACTTGCCCGCCGACCTCCATGTCGTAATTGTCCAGAAAAACGATGGGCACGGCTTTGCGCAGGGCCTTCTTGGCCAGAAAAATTCTGCGGATAATGTCCTTGCCGCCGCCATCGTGCGGATGGGCTTTGCCCGCATACACGATCTGAAACTTTCCGGCGCTCTTGGCCATCTGGCGCAAGCGGTCCAAATCGGAAAGAATCAAGTCCGCGCGTTTGTATCCCGTGGCGCGGCGAGCAAAGCCGATGGTGAAGGCTTCGGGGTCGAGAGCCAAGCCCGTTTTCTTGCGCACGGTTTCAAAAAGCGCGTGTTTCGCGAGTAGATGCGAGGACCAGACCTCTTCCGGCGGCAGTCCCAGCGCACCGCGCAAACTGTAATTGTCCTCGCGCCAGGAGGGGATGCAGCGATCAAACAGCTCCTGGAACGCGGGTGAGGCCCAAGTAGCGGCGTGGACGCCATTGGTGATGGCCTCGATGGGCACCTGCGGAAACATCTTGCGCGAGGTTTCACCGTGCAGCTTGGCGACGCCGTTGACGTAAGTGCTGAGGCTCAAAGCCAGGGAGGTCATGTTCAGGGAAGCTCCGGCTCGCGCGGCTTCCTGCATATCGGGGAAATCCCGTTCCGCTTGCAGGGCGCGTTTCACGAGATCCGCCGAGGTGGAATCCTTTAGGTCGAAAAAACCATTCTGGTCCGGGAAAACTCGGGTCAGGTATTCCATCGGGAAGCGGTCGTGCCCGGCGGGCACGGGCGTGTGAGTGGTGAAGACGCACTTGCCTCGGACTCTCTCGATGTCTTCTCCGCGGATCGAGGTCCTGCCGGCTTTTTCGGCCTCTTCGCCCAGGAGCTCCAGGGAGAGCAGCGCCGCGTGCCCTTCGTTCATGTGATAGCGCGTCAGCTCGTTATAGCCAAGCGCGCGCAGCATGCGCACGCCGCCGATGCCCAGCAGCACTTCCTGGCAGAGCCGGTAGTAGGCATCGCCACCGTACAACGTTCCGGTTAGATTGCGGTCGCGCTCCGCATTGCTTGGCAAATCGGCATCCAGAAAATAGACGGGCACCTCAAAGGCGCGCACCCCCTTCACCGTGTAGCGCCAGGCGCGCAATTCGATCCGGCGATTCTCCAACGGGACCGTTATGCGGGCATCTTCTTCGGTGAGAAAATCCTCGACGCGCCATTCGACAGGCTCTTCCGTCTGCGTGCCATCCTCCGCCAGGTGCTGCGAAAAAAATCCCTTTCGATAAAGAAGAGACACCGCGACCATGGGCAAGCGCACGTCCGCGGCGGCTCGAATGGTATCGCCTGCCAGGACGCCCAGGCCGCCGCTGTAGCTGGGCATGGCGTTCTCCAGCGCGATCTCCATGGAAAAATAAGCAACAAATCGTTTGGCTGAGTTGAACTGCGTCCCCATCTTCCTCGACACTCCGCGGACTTCCAAATCACTCGCTGTAAGCAAGAAAATCGCACCCCGTTGAACTTCATATTGTCGGGGAGAACCGTCAGGCACGCAAGCAATTGGAGGCGAGTGTTGCCATCCCGTGTTGGCAAAGCGTGACTGGTTTTTGCGCTCGTGGACTTGAGCTAGCGCAACAACGATTGGCTGCCGAGTCTGATAGACTGTGCGCGCTTTGTTGCATAGCACACGAAGGCGTTTTCTTGCGCAGTCCGCCCTAGCCGCGGCGGGGGTTTCGTTTTGCCCGCGACTTGCCTTTTCCGCGGACAGCGCGCCCCACGTGCAATTCCCTACGAGCGCGCGGGAGCGCGTGGCCATTGCCTCGTACCCGTTCCGCGACTTCATTTTGGGTCCGCGTGACGCGCCCCAGAAAATGGATTTGAAGGACTTCGCGGCTCACTGCGGCGAGAAATTCAATATTCGCAAGATTGAGCCGTGGAACCGGCACTTCCGTTCGACCGACACCAAATACCTGGAAGAATTCCGCGCCTCCATCGAGAAAGCGCGCGGCGCGGTCGTGAACATCGCGGTTGACGGCGACCACAGCCCGTACGCCGCGCAGGCTTCGGAACGCGACCTGGCGGCAGCCTTCAGCAAGAAATGGATCGACGTGGCCGTGGCGATCGGCTCGCCGAGCGTGCGCACGAACATAGCGGAAGCCAAGGATTCCAAGGCTGACTTGGATCGCGCCGCGGACACCCTCAAACGCGTGGTCGAATATGCTGCTGCTAAAAACGTCGTCGTGCACCTGGAGAACGACAACCCCGTCGCTGAAGATCCTTTCTTCCTGGTGCAGTTGATTGAAAAGGTGAACAGCCCGTGGCTGCACTCCAATCCCGACTTTTGCAATACGCTGGCGACGGGCCGCGAGGAATACGCCTACAAGGGCATCGCCGCTATGTTCCAGCACGCTTACGGCATTTGCCATGTCAAGGAGAAGGAAACCGACGAGAAAGGCCATGTGTTTCGCGTGGACATGGCCAGAACGTTTGGCATCCTCAAGCGCGCCAACTATCGCGGCTACTGCTCCATGGAATTTGACGCTCAGGGAGACCCGTACGCCGGAACTGCCGCGCTGATCGCACAGACCCTGCAGTATCTTGGGTCGCCGGCCTGAGCCGGCACGCTTCCCGTCTTTCGCTCTTCCACACAGGCGCTTCCGCTCTATAATCTGGCGCGTGAAAACCATTCTGGATGGGATCCGCGTGGTTGAGTTGACCGAGGCGCTTGCCGGCCCCTACTGTGCGATGTTGCTGGGCGATTTCGGGGCGGATGTGATCAAGGTCGAGCGGCCGGGCACAGGAGATCAATCGCGCGGTTGGGGACCACCGTTCGTGTGCGGGGAGTCGGCGTATTTTTTGGCCGCGAACCGGAATAAGCGTTCGATCGTGCTCGATTACGATGACGCGCACGACGCGGAAATTCTTCAACGGCTGATCGCATCGGCGGATGTGTTCCTAAGCAATCAGCCATCGCTCGACTCGCTGCAGAGGCGCGGTCTTGATCCGGAAACATTGCGCTCGAAATATCCGCGGCTGATTTATTGCAGCATCACCGGATACGGATTCAGCGGGCCGAAGGCCGGCCGGCCTGGCTACGACATTCTGGCGCAGGCGGAATCTGGTTTGATGAGCTTCACGGGCGAGCCGGAAGGCGGCCCCATGCGCTACCCGATTGCCATTGCGGACATGACCTGCGGAATGTACGCGGCGATGGGGATTCTGGGCGCGCTTTTTGCACGCGAAAAGACGGGCCATGGACAATTTCTGGACATGGCGCTTTTCGACTCGCAGCTCACATGGTTGGCGAATGCGGGCAGCAGCTACCTCAATGCCAATGCGGAACCCCAGCGATGGGGGAACGCGCATCCGAACATCGTGCCGTACCAGGTGTTTCGAGCAAAGGACGAGAAGCACTTTGTGGTCGGGGTAGGTACGGAAGGGCTGTGGAGGAAATTCGTCGCGGTCTTGCAGGCCGAGACGACCTTCGGCGGTGACGCGCGGTTCGCGAGCAACGCGCTGCGCATCGAGCATCGTGTGGAATTGCTTGCGTTGCTGCAGCAGCGTTTCGATGCGGAACCGCGCGATGCGTGGCTGGAGAAGTTTGCGAAAGCCGGCATTCCCGCGGCGCCCATCAATAGCGTGCCAGAGGCATTGCGCGACGCGCAGGCGCTGGCCCGCGGCCTGATTGTAAAGATCGAGCACCCGGCGCTACGCGAGGCTCGCAGCATCGCCAATCCCATCAAGTTTTCGGACTTGCCGGCAAGTTATCGTTTGCCTCCGCCGACCCTGGGCGAGCACAGAGAGGAGATTTTGCGAAGCCTTGGCGGCGGTTCTTAGCGTGCCGCTTTTGCGGTTCTTGGTTTAGCGGAATGTGGCCACGAGTTCGCCGTTTTCGATTCTCAGGTCGGCAATTTCTGGCGGCAGCTTGAGCTTTTCGCGATTTTCCGGCGCGTCCATCATTCTTTGCACGGCCGTCTCCAGCGCGGACTGAGGGATCGGCAGCGAACCGAGCTGGCCGCTGACTGGTTCGAAGCGAAGATAGCCGTTTGCGGAAGCGAGGCGGCCCTCGAGCTGCAGCGTCAAGTCTTTGCCGTGGAAATCGAAGACCACATAGGCGCGCACGCGATCTTCCACGAGTTCTACCTTTACGTCGCGGACGGACGAGCGCACCTGCTCAACCTGTTCGGCGGGGGTTCCGGGCGGCGTCGGACTGGCGTTGGCGTCGCGGGAGGAAGTGGCGTTGGGTGCGGATTTCGTTTGAGCGGCGGGAGAAATGTCGAGATGGGAAGCGAGATAGGAGTTCAACTCCACTTGATCGAGACGGAGCGTGGCGGATTGGCCGCTGGCCACCGCTTGCTCGACTGCTTCGACTTTTTGCTCCACGCTTGCTGCGGCCTGCGGGCTTGTGGCGACGACCGGAGGGGGCACGGCGTGAAAGACCATCAACAATGTAATGATGGCGGCGGCGTAAGTGGTCCACCGGATGATGCGGAAGATGAGGCGCAGAGGGCTGGGTTTGCGAGGCGGCAGGGTGCCGCTGCTAGGGGCGTTCACGATGCAGTTCCTTGGTGGCTGGGCACGCTCGCCTATACAAACCGTAGAGGGTTACCGTAGTTACGACAAGCGAACGTGGGTGCGGACGCGACCAAAGGGACAAGGCTGGAAACGGAATGGCTGCTAGGTCGTCTATCGCTATAGCGTAGCACGCCATAGTTGGGCGTGCCGGCAACGGAGGCATTTATGGTGAGAAGAGTCTTGCTCGTTTGCTTTTTGGGGCTGACTAGTGCTTGTTTGCTTTTCTTCTCAAGCGCCGCGGGCCAGCCGCAAAGTGCCGCGCCGCAATTCGCGGCGGATCGGAAACTGGTGCGGCCGGAAGGATATCGGAAATGGGTGTACGTTTCGTCGGGCTATGGGATGAGCTACAGCCAGGGCCCAAGCGGGATGCAGATGTTCACGAACGTTTTCGTGACGCCAGCCGCGTATGACTCCTTTGTGGCCAACGGCAAGTGGCCGGACAAGACCATGTTCGTACTGGAAGTTTATGAGTCGACGTCGCGCGGCTCCATCAACAAGCACGGCAGCTATCAGACGGAGTTGTCCGGCTTGGACGTGGAAGTGAAGGATGAAGGACGATTTGCGGACAAGTGGGCGTATTTCAATTTCGATGGCGCGACCAAGGTGGCGAGCGCCGACACGCCGAGCAAGAACGATTGCTGGAAGTGCCATGAACAAAACGCGGCGGTGGAGCACTCGTTTGTGCAGTTTTATCCGGAACTGCTGAAAATTGCGCGGGCGAAGGGGACGATCAAAGCGGGAGTGCGATTGGACGAATGAATTTTTGGCCATGGGCAACAGGGAGCAAAGCTTGCAGGGACAGACAGCGATTGTGACCGGCGCGGGGAGTCCCGCCGGAATTGGATTTGCCATAGCGCACGGCTTGCTGCGGGCCGGCGCAGAGCAGGTGGCCATCACCGCGACGACGGAGCGTATTTACGAGCGCGCGCGGGAACTCGACGAGACTGGCAAGAACGTAGTGGCCATTGTCGCCGATCTGACCGAAGAGGGCAGCGCGCAGCGGATAGTAGACACGGTGATGCAGCGGAGCGGACGGATCGACGTGCTGGTCAACAACGCCGGGATGGCGCAGACTGGGCGCGCGCTGGAGGGGAAGACCGTCCGGGAAAGTGCGTACGCCGATTGGCGCCGGCAAATTGAGATCACGCTGCACACCGCGTTCTTGATGTCACGCGCTGTACTGCCGGTCATGGCACAAAGAAAATACGGGCGCATCGTGAATGTGTCTTCGGTGACCGGGCCGCTGGTGAGCAATCGGGGTTCGGCCGCTTACGGGGCGGCAAAAGCGGCGATGGACGGAATGATGAGGGCAATCGCGCTGGAAACGGCACTCGAGGGAATCACGATCAACGCGGTGGCGCCGGGATGGGTTACAACCGCGTCGTCGACGGAATCGGAGCGGATCGCGGGCTTGCATACGCCCCTGGGGCGCGCGGGGACGCCGGAGGAAGTTGCCGCTGCGGTCTGCTTCTTGGCGTCACCGGCGGCTTCGTACATCACGGGACAATCCCTGGTTGTGGATGGCGGCAACATTCTGCAGGAAAATAAATCAGTCTGATTAAGTCGGTCGAGGCCTAGGCATGTCCTCTGGATAGCTGCATCCTTAGGCCCAGCTGGCGAATCTGATAGCAAGGGTGCGGCGACTTTAAGGGACGCCGTGGAGGACGGTGATGAGCGAAAAGGTGCGCAAGAATGAGGCGGAGTGGAAGAAGCAATTGACGCCGAATCAGTACTTTGTGACCAGGCAAAAGGGAACCGAGCCTCCCTTTACAGGCGAATACGAGGAGACCAAGAGCGCGGGAACGTACGCTTGCGTGTGCTGCGGCCAGCCGCTGTTCCGGTCCGAGACGAAGTACCATTCAGGTTCGGGCTGGCCGAGCTTTTACGCACCGGCCGATCAGGAAGCCGTGGCAGAGGACAGCGATGCTAGCCATGGCATGGCACGCACGGAGGTGAAATGCAGCCGATGCGAAGCGCATCTCGGGCACGTGTTCGAGGATGGTCCGCAGCCGACCGGCCTGCGCTATTGCATTAATTCGGCGGCGCTCAAATTGGCCGAGGACAAAAAATAAGGCGCGCCAGGGGAAGCCCGGCGCGCCTGAGAATGGTGGTAAGAAATAGGGGCTAGGCTGCGGAGAAACACGAGCACGCAGCTATTTCGGCCACGCGATCGCGCTCCCGCTCCCACACGCCCACCAGCAAAACCTTCGTGCCAGTGGGATATTTGAAGACGTAAAAAACGCTTTCTGCGCCATCCATCTCAAAAAAGCCCGGGCGCCGAGGATCCGGACGCGACGCCGCGCCGGAAGCGAGCAGCAGGCGGAGTTCCGCGATTTGCTCCGGTGTATGGTTCCGAAGGTCTTCGAGCAGTGGAGGTTGCTTTGTGAAATTTGTGGTCATGATCTTTTTTCGCCACATAAAGCTTAGCTCTGGCCTCATAGGTAAAGACGTAAAAATTGGCGAAAAGTTTCATGCGCAGCAACTTTTTGGCGGGCACTTTCGGGGCGAGGAAGTGCTTTATTTACCTATGCTTTGCGCTTCTGCGAAGCTGGTGTGAGCCGGACAAGTGGCCGACAGGTGATCTGGCAAACGCAGCAGGCGGGTACGCGCGTTTACAGGCCGTTAACATGTTTTGCGGCATGGTTTCTTTCCTCGAGCCGTTATGATAGATTGCACGTTACTATCTGGGCTGGTACTTGCGCCGGTGGAGTTTCCCTGCGATAGTGCGCAAGCCTGCTTTAGTAAGGGAAGAGTTCATGAAAACAGCGCCAAAAAAGCCGAGGGCGAAGGCTGACTTCGAGAAAGATCGCCGCCGGAAACATCATCATTATTTGGTAACCGTATATTATGAAGATGGGGAGAAATTCGGGCGCGTGTACACCGACAAGGATAAGGCTTCGCGCTTTGCGGAGCGCCAGCGCAGGTCCCCGGTGGTGAAGGCGGCGCGAATTAATCAGGTTTCTTAAGCGCATCGCGCAAGTTCGCAATCGCGAAGAGCCGAGAGCTTGTAGCGTACCGATGGCGCGTGTTATAAAATGAAGAGAGTAACACCCAGGCGGCCTTAGTATAGTGGTAGTACGGAACCTTGCCAAGGTTCAGGTGTCGGTTCGATTCCGATAGGCCGCTCCATTAAATCAAGCACTTACAGACTTCGCTTCCTCCGCGTGGGAACACAAAGGAACAGAACCTGTTTCCGCGGACGGCCGAATCAGCCCAACCACCTTCAGATGCGCTGCACGCTTCGCTGGCGTTAGAGCCTGTGCGTACACGTCAAGCGTCAATCTGCTGTTCGCGTTGCGCATCAACTCTTGAGTGGTCTTAACGTCCTCACCGCTGCCCTTTAGCAGGGACCGCAGACAATCTATACGCACACTTCTGCGGAACCGGAACGTGGCTGCGCTCGGTGTAGAACCGGCAATCTATGGCGATTTGTTCCCAGTTGTTCCCAATATCGAGAACAGGAACAACTCCGCGGCGGCGAATTAGGCGAAGGACTTGTTGCGGCTCAACTCGTAACCGTAAATAAGAAGGGCGCTTAGAGAATTTTCGTCTTAAGCGCCCATGGTTGCGGGGGTCAGATTTGAGCTGACGACCTTCGGGTTATGGGCCGGATGAAGTATTGGCCCTTCTTTGCTTCTCAATGACTTACGTATGTGTTGACCTTTCAACCTCCAGCATTCCTTGAAATTTCGAGCACAATTGGGAGTGCCCCGGGATAAAGCGGGCACGCGCCTGACTCGGGGCCGCAGGGGGCCTGACAGTATGTGACCCTGCATGTACAGAAACTCCCGCCCCGCAACTCCGGGAAAGGAACCTTCGACGTCCTCAATATCATCAGGTAGGACGCCCGAACAATCCGTCGAACAACTCAAACAGAGGGGGAGAAGTTACCTAACGGAGCCGTAGGGGAATACCCTAAACGGGGCTCGCGAAAGGCTAAGGATGTTCCACTGAACTGCTTTGGATCGAAGACTACGCTCCCTTTTGGTTGTTGGCGGCCCTCATTTCGCTCCCCCTAGGGAATTAAGGTTGACTATATGGAGCAGTCAGGTCATGGCCTTTTGGGCACCAGGCTATGCCCAACGGGCAACCAGGTCATGCCCAATTTTCGACCCTCTGACCAGTTGTTTTCCTCCCAATTAACGGCGCACACTGCACCGTGGAGCAAAGGTATTAGTACTTATAGGACCTTGCGATTGCTCCCGGCCGAGTTCATCTCCTTCTCTTTCTCTCCAAACAAGCCTAGGGCCGGGGCAGGGAAGCTAGGGAGACATGATCTTTCGTTTGGGCCTTGTTTTGTTGGTCTTGTTGCTCGCAGTTGTGAATCTGGGATGTTTCGGACTGTCCATTCGCAAAATCAGGAGTGTGTTGCAACGCGGCGTGCTGCTTTTCACTGTGGCGCTGACACCTGTGGTGCTGAGCGGTTGCGCAGGCTTGGTTAGTGGCACCAGCAGTGGCAATCCGCCCCCGCCGTTGACTCTGGACATTACGAACGTACAGGCCGCACCCGCCACGACCTCTGCCTCTCAGGTCGTTTGGACAACGAATGTCCCTGCCGACTCCGCGGTCGATTATGGAACGAGCACTTCGTACGGATCCAGTACGCCAGTCGATTCCGCAATGGTCACGAGCCACCAGGTAACCCTTTCCGGCCTGGCCGCCAGCACCACCTACTATTACCAAGTTCGTTCGAGCGACTCGAAAAACAATCACGGGAACAGTGGTGGTCACACGTTCAAGACATCCGGTTTCAGCATTGCGGGCGCGGTTAGCCCTGCCCCAGGCGGAGGCGGGGCGACGTTGACACTGGGCGGCGCGGCCAGCACCACGACGACGGCAGATAGCGCGGGGAATTACACGTTTCCCGGATTAGCGAACGGGACGTATACGATTGCTCCGAGTCACGCAGGTTTTACGTTCAGTCCAAGCAGCCAGAGTATGACAGTCAATGGGGCCAACATTACAGGAGTGAACTTCACGGACACGGCGCAGACTTTTAGTCTTTCCGGAACGATCAGTCCTACCGCGGGAGGAAGCGGGGCAACGGTGATGTTGAGCGGAGCCGCGAGTGCCACGACAACCGCCAACAGCTTAGGGGCGTACACGTTCACCGGGTTGGCGAGCGGGTCTTATTCAATAACGCCGAGCAACACGGGTTACACCTTCACGCCGGTGAGCCAGAATGCGACCGTGAGCACGGTCAATGTTGCCGGAGTGAATTTCACAGATAATGCTGCGGCGGCAGCGCCGACGATCACGACACAGCCGATGAACCAGAGGGTGACGGCGGGACAGACAGCGACGTTTGCCGTGGTCGCGGCAGGGACCGTGCCGCTGAGTTACCAATGGCAGAAGAATGGATCGAATATTGCGGGGGCCACGTCCAGCAGCTACACGATGCCAGTGACGACGACGGCGGACAGCGGGTCGATATTTGATGTGGTGGTGAGCAACGCCGGGGGCACGGTCACGAGCGCAGCGGCGACGCTGACGGTAAATCCGGCGACGCTGGTATCGATTGCCGTGACGCCTGGGAATCCTTCGATCACCAAGGGGGCGACGCAACAGTTCACGGCCACCGGGACGTTCAGCGAC
>Ga0210406_10003272_pt1 | contig 17897 bp, 12 predicted proteins | sample IncBWC30MmetaG_FD_155454 | JGI IMG/M metagenome (GOLD analysis project Ga0210406, IMG submission 155454) | Forest soil microbial communities from Barre Woods Harvard Forest LTER site, Petersham, Massachusetts, United States - Inc-BW-C-30-M | ecosystem: Environmental > Terrestrial > Soil >... | reverse complement strand
CCGGAGAACATGCGGCTACCAAGGATCCCATGGTGCTGGCGTGGTCGCATATTTACCTTGGTCGAATTTATGATGATGAAGGTCAGGTGGAGAACGCCAAGACAGAATTCCAGGCGGCGCTTGCAGTGAGTGGGGCCCCGGAGCAAGCGCATCAGGCGGCACAAAAGGGGCTTGGAGAACTAGACACCAGAAAGCCGACGGAGCGGCCCTAAGGAGAAGAAACATGGGGATGGGCAAAAATTCGGTACGCATAATGGGAAGTCTGATACTGGTCGCGGCTTGGGCTGCGGCCACCAACACCTGGGCGCAGACGCCCACGGCCGCGCCCGGGCAGCAGCAGACGCCAGCTCCGGCGCAAGGGGAAAAGCCGAAGGACCAAGTCGAACCGCTCACGATGGCTCCTGCGGCTCCGCCGGTGAACGCGGAAGAAGACGCAGCGATCAAAGCGTTTCGCGAAATTCCAAACACCAACGCCGATCTGCAAAAAAAGATCCAGGCCGGTAATGACTTTGTGCAGAAATATCCGACTAGCCGCTACCGCGCAGAGGTTTATAACTGGTTGGTTAGAGGCTATATGAGCGCGGGCGACGTTCCAAAGATGCAAGCGGCGGGAGAAAAGGATCTGGAACTGAATCCCAACGACGTGCAAACCCTGGCGATTCTGGGTTCAGCTTTGCCGCGATCACTGGCTTCGAATCTTTCGCCTGAGGAAAAGGAAAAGGTCCTGACGCAGGCCGAGCAGTACTCCAACAAGGCGATTGAACTGGCGCCGACAATCACCAAGCCTGCGGGAATGGCTGACGACATGTTCATCGGAGCAAAGAACCAGACCATGGCGATGGCGTATAGCGGCTTGGGACTGGTGGCGTTCCGACGCGGTAAGTTCGCCGATGCCATACCGAATCTGGAGAAATCCGTAGGACTGGAACCGGAACCCGACCCGGTGAATTATTACGTGCTGGCGTTGTCCAATGAAAAGGCCTCGCATTTCGACGATGCGGTCACGGCGTTCACCAAATGCGCCGCGATCCAGAGCGGGTTGCAGGCCACCTGCAAACAGGGAATCGACGAAGCGAAGAAACTTAGCACTACGCAACTGAGTGTTCCCAAATAGATCCTCGCGTGCCGCCGCAAGGCGGAGGTACGAAACATGGCCCGCGTTAGTGATGAACAACTGGTGGGGCGGCTCGGCTACGAGTTCCGGAATCCGGGCTTGCTGGAACGCGCTCTGACACACAGTTCGGCGGTGCCGGAGTTGCGCTCGGCGCGTGGAGAGGAAATAACTTTCACCGCGTCGACGGTCCAGGACAATGAGCGGCTCGAGTTTTTGGGAGACGCCGTACTGGAATTGCTTACCAGCGAATACCTGCTGACAAATTTTCCGGAATGGAGCGAAGGGCAACTTTCCAAGAGCCGCGCCCGGATTGTAAATGCTCACTCCCTGGAAATCGCAGCCCGCGGCCTGGGGATCGGCGAGCATCTGCGCCTGGGTCGCGGAGAAGAAAAAACCGGCGGAAGAGACAAGCCCGCGCTGCTGGCCGACGCCTTTGAAGCTGTCGTTGCGGCTATGTACCTGGACGGCGGGTTGCATCCTGTGCGGGAACTGCTGAAACGCACGGTGTTTTTACAGGCGCTGGAAAATGGCGAACGCATTTCCGAGTCCGACAGGAAAAGTGCCCTGCAGGAGTTTTTGCAGGGCAAAGGCGACCAGCCGGCAGAATACCGTCTGGCGGGTGAAACCGGGCCGGATCACCAGAAAACTTTTCTGGTGGAAGTGTGGATCAAAGGAGAGCGGATGTCGAGCGCGGAGGGCAGCACGAAAAAGGAAGCGGAACAGAAAGCTGCTCGCAGTGCGCTCGAGAAACTGATGGTGCCATCCCATAGCGAACCGCAACAGGCAGGTCCGAATGCTGGATGAACCGCTCGCTACGGAAGCGGCCGCGTCGCGGGATGAGGTAAAAGTAGAACCGGTGGCGGAAGCGGCTCCCAAAGAATCTCCTGAAGCGGTGGAATCCCAAGCGAATCAGACGACCATCAGCGAGTATCTGGAATCGCTGCTGGTAACCGTAATCCTGGCGCTGTTCGGCACGAGTTTCGTGGTGCAAGCCTTCAAGATTCCCTCGCAATCGATGGAGCGAACCCTGCTCGTTGGCGATCATCTGCTTGTGAACAAGTTTATTTTTGGCGGGCGCGGCCAGTGGTACGACAAATTCCTGCCGTACCGGACGTTGCAGCGCGGCGACATCATCGTTTTCAAATATCCCTACCAGGATCATCCGCACTTTGTGAAACGCGTGATCGGCTTGCCCGGGGATCACTTGAAAATTGTGGACCAGCAGGTGTACATCAACGATAAGCCGCTGAACGAGCCGTACGTCGTCCACGATCCCTCGTCCGGGTACGACCCTCTCAACTATTCATTCCCGCCCGTAGGCAGCCAGATCTACATGTCGCCGCTGCAGCCCGAATGGGCGCACGAAATCCGCAAATACATTCAGGGTGACGAACTGGTGGTGCCGCCCGATCGCTATTTTGCGATGGGCGATAACCGCGATCACAGCCTCGATAGCCGCTACTGGGGATTTGTGGACCGCGATGCCATTATGGGGCGGCCATTCCTGATTTATTGGTCCGTGGACGCCAACAGCACGGACTACGGAGAGATTTCGTTTGCGCAAAGGATTCTGGGAATCTTTGATACGCTAATGCATCTGCCCGCGCGCACGCGATGGGGCCGGATGTTGCACACGGTGCATTAGGATTTGCGGGTAAATCGCAACGCTGTACTACTACGTTGCGGGTCTCAGGAACTCACCTCAGCATGAATCGCTTCCGCAAATACCTGAAAATCGCTGCGCTGCTGTTGGTGCTGCTGTTGGCGGCGCAAACCGGGGTGTCTTTGCTGGTGAAGACGCGTCGCGTGCGAGAGTATTTGGTTGCGCATCTATCGAGAGCGTTTGGAAGACCGGTGACCGTAGGCAGTTTTTCCGCTCAATTGCTGCCGATTCCGCGCCTGAACGTTGACGCAATCACCGTGGGCGAAGATCCCACATTTGGGAATGAATATTTCCTGAGGGCCGAGCGTATGACCGCCAGTTTGCGCTGGTGGGGTCTGCTGAAGGGCGACTTTGAGTTTGGCACCATGTCGCTGACGCGCCCGCACCTGATCCTGGTTCGTAACAGCTCGGGCGTATGGAACCTGGAGGGTTGGCTGCCGCCTCCTCCCTGGAAGGCAGTGGGAAACTACGTTACTTACGGCCCGCGGCTTCCGGCGGAATCCACTCATCACCTGCAGAAGATCGAGTTTGACGAGGGGCGCATCAATTTCAAATTTGGCGCAGACAAGCGGCCCTTCGCGTTTACCAACGTCTCCGGAAGCGTCGAACAGTTGGGCGCGGGACGATGGCGGTTGCGAATCGAAGCCGTACCGTGGCGCAGCGGTGTGCAATTGCAGTCCACGGGAACCTTGCAGGTCAGCGGCGACGTGGCCGGAACGCTGGCACGCTTGCAACCGGCCGAGATCCAGGTGCATTGGGAAAAAGTGTCTTTGGCGGACTTGTTCCGTCTAATCACTGGGAATGACTACGGAGTGCGCGGGCAGCTGGCGGTGGATGGAGCGGCGACCATCGGCAAACCGGTGACAGGGCAAAGTTATGAAGAGGGGAAATGGCAATTTGCGCTGCAGGTGCGAGCGTCGCAGATCCATCGCTGGGATTTGACGGAGCGCGGTGACAATCCACGAATTGACGTTAACGCCAAGGGTCAATGGGATCTCGCTGCGGGTGAGGGGCGCGCCGAAGAATTGCACATCGATTTGCCGCACTCCAATCTGCAAGCGTCGGGAAAGTTGCGACTTGCGGAGAGTCGTTTTTGGAACGCGCGTGTTACCAGCGCCGCCGTGCAGGCCGAGGATCTGTTGGCCTGGTACAGAGCGTTTCAGCCTGACATTGCAGAAGACTTGGCGATCGACGATTTGTTGACGGGAAACGCGACGGTGAGCGGCTGGCCGTTGAAGCTGGACGACGCGCACGTCGCCGGCACAACGGGAACGCTGAGCGTGCCAGGATTCACGCGGACGGTACGAATTGGCGAACTGCATAGCGAATTGCGAAAAGGAATTTTCACGGTCGAGCCGGTGCGATTTTCGTTGAGTGAAGCAAGAGTGGAGCAACCTGCAGCTGGGAAAGCGGAGAAGACAGCAGCGAAGCCGCCGCGGCCGATGGTGGCGGAAACGCAGGACGTAGCGGAGATTCGCGCATCGCACGACTTTATCGCTCAGGCCGGCAGCCTGCGCATAGATGCGCGATTAGAGAAAGCGCAAAATCTGTTCAAGCTTGCCGCGGCATTCGGAAAAACGTTGAATCATGGCTGGGAATTGACCGGTGGGCTCACTGGCACGACGACGGTGGAATGGGATCATGGCCTGCTTCGCAACACCCGCCGCAGCGGTTCCATTAATGCGGTGAAGGCGGAGTTAGAGGTTGCGGGATTGAATCTGCCGATCCATCTGGACGATACGCGATTGGAGTGGGACAAAGGACAGCGCAACACAACGGTGAACAAAGCAGGAGCATTCGGGGCCAGTTGGAATGGAACGATTAGCGAGACTCTTCCGGTGGACGGAAGGGAACTGCCGCGATGGAAGTTCCAGCTGCATGCAGACCGGCTGGATGCCGCGGAACTGGACCGCTGGGTTGGGCCGCGGGCGCGCCCCAACTGGTTGCAGCGGCTATTGCCGTCGTTGCTGGGAAAGTCCAATACGCAGGCGAAGGCAAGCGAGCTCTTGCGGCGCGTGTCGGCTGACGGCGACCTTTTCGTCGACACGGTGGTGATTGAGAAGATCAAGCTTTCGAAAGCGCACGCGAATTTGCTGCTGATGGATTTGCATTTGGATGTGCGCGAAGCAGAAGCGCAGTGGGCCGGGGGAGACGTTCGCGGATCGATGCTCGCGGTATTTGGAGCGGCACCGAAATACGAGATTGCAGCGGAGATCGAACAGGTGAGCCTGGGGCAATTACCTTGGGCCGCGCGTTGGGCCGAGCGATGGGGAGGGACGGCCTCGGGAAAAATTCATCTGACGACCGGAGGGGTTGGGCGCGAGGATTTGTTGAAGCAGATCACCGGCAACGCCGAGTTCACCGCAAAAAACGTGGAGTTTCGCGGATGGGACGTCGCGGGAAGTCTGGATGCCGGAGCGCTGCGAACGGGCGCGTCGCATTGGGCGAACGCTGACGGACAGTTCTCGCTGAGGGACCGCGTTATCACCTTGGACGCGATTCGCTTGAGTGGGCCGCGCGGAAAGAACTTGCTGGCGGGAACCATTGATTTCGCGCAAGCCGCGAATTTGACGTTTTCTGAAGCAGCGACGGATAAACGTGCGGCGGCCAGCCCGCTTCCGGGGCATCACCTGGAATTAAGAGGGCCGCTGGATGCGCCGCAGGTGGCCGTGAAGGCTACGATCGCAGAGCAGGCGAAACGCTGATGCGTTCAGGGATTGAATTGTGCGCAAATCAAGGCGGGGGAGACGCGATGAGAAGAGTGGCGTTGTGTGTGATCGTGCTGGGCCTGATGTTCGGAGCGAAGGCGGCGGCGCAGGATGCGTTCTCGTTGGAGCAGGTGCTGAGCGCGCCCTTTGTGTCGAATTTGGTGGCGGCAAAAACCGGAAGCCGCTTGGCCTGGACGCTGAATCAGGAAGGGAAACGAAACATTTGGGTTGCGGAAGCGCCGTCGTTCACGGCGCGGCAGTTAACCACGTACAACTCGGATGATGGCGGAGAACTCTCGGACGTGCAATTTACCGAGGATGGCAGTTCAATCGTTTTCACGCGGGGCGAAGGCAAGAATTCTGCGGGGCAATACGCCAATCCCACAAGCAATCCCGCCGGCGTCGAACAAACCGTTTGGATGATTGGCTGGAGCGGTGGGACGCCAACGAAAATCGACGCAGGCAATTTCCCGATGGTATCGGTGAAGGGAATGATTGCGTACGAGCGCGACGCAAATATCTGGCTGGCTGCTACGCAAGGCACTGAGAAGCCAAAGCAGATTGTGTTGCGTGGCAAGAATTCTCCGGTGGCGTGGTCGCCGGATGGGACGCGGCTGTTGCTGGTTTCCGATCGCGGCGATCACAGTTTCATTGTGATTTACGATACCGCGAGCCAAAAAGTGGAGTTTATTGAGCCGAGTGTGGATTCGGACTCCGATCCTGTCTGGTCGCCGGATGGAAAGCGCGTTGCGTTCGTGCGCCAACCGGCGGTGACCCGCGATTCCCCGGAGGGCTATTTCATTGAGCCAGACCGGTCGCATCCGTGGGCTATCTGGGTGGCAGACGCGGCGACGGCGAAAGGACACGATATTTGGCAAAGCACCGCGTCGCTGCAAGGCTCGTATCCGTATATGGCGAATGGCACGGGCGGCGGCGTGCTCAATTGGGCAGCGCAAAACAATCTGGTTTTTGCTAGCGAAGAGGATGGATGGCAACACCTGTACGCAATTTCGGCGGAGGGCGGCAGCGCGAAGCCTCTGACGCCGGGAAATTGCGAAGTGGAGCAGTGGTCGTTCTCGCGTGACAAAGCGACGATCGTGTTCAATTCGAATTGTGGCGACGTCGACCGTCGGCACATGTGGCGAATAGGGTTGACAGGTAGTAGCCCGCAACAATTGACCAAGGGAGAAGGAATTGAGTGGGCCGGCGTGTTTGTTGGCGACGAGCAGCGCATTGCTTATCTCGGATCCGACACGCAGCACCGCGGACAGGCTTTCGTTCTCGCGGCGGAAAGTGAGGCGACCCCTGTGGTGATGCCGGCAGGGGCGGTGCCTTCCACATATCCAGCGGAGAAATTGATAGCCCCGCAGCAGGTGATCTTCAAATCGGGAGATGGCCTGGAGTTGCACGGGCAATTGTTTCTGCCAAAGAATCTGAAGCCCGGAGCGAAACGGCCGGCGCTGATTTTTCTGCATGGCGGCCCAATGCGGCAGATGCTGCTGGGCTGGCACTACATGTACTACTACTCGAATGCATATGGGATGAATCAGTATCTGGCCAGTCGCGGCTACATTGTGCTGGCGGTGAACTATCGCAGCGGGATTGGCTACGGCCGCGCGTTTCGTGAGGCTGCGGGACGAGCGGGACGCGGGGCGAGCGAATATCAGGACGTCGTTGCCGCCGGGAAATGGCTGCAGGCGCGCGCCGACGTCGATGGCAAGCACATCGGAGTGTGGGGCGGAAGCTATGGCGGTTATCTGACGGCCCTGGGATTGGGGCGCGACTCGGCGCTGTTTGCGGCCGGCGTGGATATGCATGGAGTGCACGACTGGCCGACAGACAACTGGGAAGGCAAGAACATCAAGCCTGAGTTGACGAAGCTCGCGCACGATTCTTCTCCCGTGAATTTCGTGGACACGTGGAAATCTCCGGTGCTCTTCATCCATGGCGACGACGACCGCAACGTGATTTTTTCGCAGACCGTGGATCTGATCGCGCGCCTGCGTCCCAAAGGCGTGTTTATCGAACAACTCGTGTTTCCCGACGATGTGCACGACTTCATGCTGAACAGCAATTGGCTGAAGGCCTATCACGCCACAAGCGATTTCTTTGACCGGCAATTCGGCATGCCGCAAAAATGAGGGCACAAAAAAACAGGCCGAACGTTTTCGCCGGCAGAAAGGTGTGGCTTGTTTCGGCCGGGGTTGCGCTGTGCCTGGTCGCCGCAATAGATTCTTCCGCTGATCAGCGAGTGGCGCTGATTCCCCGATTGCACGCAGGTCAGGCGCTGCATTACCAGATTCATGGACGCGTGCAGCGCGACGTAACCACAGAGAGCCGAGTAACTTCAATGGCGAAACCAACCGATTTGAAAGAAAACATTTCGTTCGAGCTGCAAATCACCATTAAAGAAATTCGCATGCAGAACGGTCGGCCTGTGATTGTAGCTCGCGCAGAATTCGAGCTCCCAAGCGATGCGGCAGGCAAGAATGCGCCCGCCACGAACCCTAAGGTGGAGTTCACCATCGACGGTGCGGGCCAGGTGCAAAAGGTGGAAGGCATGGACAATCTGGAACCGGAACAGCGCATGGTTTGGCAGTTCTGGATCGCGCGATTTGCCTATGGCTGGACTCTACCCGCGGACGGCGTCAAACCCGGACAAACCTGGAGAAACGAAGAGCCGGAGCGCAATTCCGGGCCCATTGCCAATCTGGTGTGGGATCAGCAGACAACCTATGGACAGAACGACAAGTGCGCCACCGCGCCCACAGAAAAGTGCGCGGTTTTCCTGACCACCGCTAGGCTGAAGCAAAGGTCTTCCCCGAAAGACGCGACGCCGGAGGAGTACAAGCTGCATGAATTGAAGACCAGCGGCACCACTAGCGGCACGAACGAGATCTTTACGTCCATATCGTTGAGGAGCGGGCTGGTTTTGCGCGCAACGGAAGACGGAAGGCAATCGATGGACGTCGAAATCGCCAAAATCGATAAGAGCAACGCGGTTCACTACAAGCTGGATGTAACCAGCCGCTTCGAGATGGTGATGGTGCCGGACGGAAGCATCTCAAAGCACTGACGAATGCCACTAAGCTCGTTTAGTCTTCAGGTCCGCGACCCGAATGATTACGCGCTTGCCGAGCGCCGCGGCCGCGCGCGCGATGGTATCGAGCGTCACGGAAGTGTTTTGCGGATCGAGAAGACGATCCAACTGTGACCTACTGGTGCGAAGCTGCTTTGCCATCGACTGTTTGGTCTTGTGCTGTTCCTGCATGGCTCGTTGCAGTTGCCCAGCCAGCACTCTCTTGATGGCGACCGCCTCTACTTCTTCGCGGATTCCCTGTTCCTCAAGAAAACTATCGAAGGCCGAGCCATCGTGATTCGTCACCTTGGTTGGCCGTTTCATTTTCATCCTTTCACCTGAGTGCTCGCTGGTGCTTGTTGCTTCCTTGCCAGCTCTAAATCCTCTTCTGGGGTTTGCTGAGTCTTCTTGATGAATCCGTGGAGCAGGACCATCCGCCTTTTCTTATGGATATAGAACCGCACTGGCGCGATCCGCTTGTGGATCAAGTTCGTTCTGACTTCGTAAATTCCATTGCCCATGGTTTTACAAACAGGCATCCCTATGGGCCGTCGAAATTCCAGCGTCTTGATGTCTTCTCCGATGTGTTTGCGGTCTAATGGAGCTAGCGCTTTCAGCCAATCGCGCCTGGTTCTCCGCCTGCCCCCGTCGGAAAGAAAATTACCGCAACCCGTGTTCCCCGGCGTTCGATTGACTCGACTGGATCATTCAGATCCATCGAAGACCTGGGTTGTTTGGCCACGCTGGTAGTGTACCACGTACGGTACACAAATCACGGAGGGAGCTTGCCAAGCGGAGTATAATGAACGTTTCGGCGGAGGCCGCAAAAGCTGCAGGAGACGCTAGCCATGAATTTCAAGCTGAAAAGCAACTATCAACCTCGGGGTGACCAACCCGCCGCGATTGAACAGCTAACCAGCGGGCTGGACTCTGGCGACAAGCATCAGGTTCTCCTGGGCGTTACCGGCTCGGGCAAAACCTTCACCATGGCCAAGGTAATCGAGCAAACAAACCGCCCGGCTCTGGTTTTAGCGCACAACAAAACGCTGGCGGCGCAGCTCTATCACGAATTCAAAGGCTTTTTCCCGGAGAATGCAGTCGAATATTTTGTCAGCTACTACGATTACTACCAGCCGGAAGCATACGTGCCCGCGGCAGACATCTACATCGATAAGGAAGCCACGATTAACGACGAGCTGGACAAGCTGCGCATGAGCGCCACGCGTTCGCTATTTGAACGGCGCGACGTCGTGATCGTGGCTTCGGTCTCGTGCATCTACGGCATCGGTTCGCCCGAAGCCTATTACGGGATGCTCGTAGTCCTGGAGAAAGGCCATCAGACAACGCGTGAGGCGTTGCTACGCCGTTTTGTGGATATTCAGTACGAGCGCTCGGAGGACATGCGGCGCGGGTCGTTTCGCGTTCGCGGCGACATTATCGAAATCTATCCAACCTATGAGGATCAGGCGTATCGCATTGAGATGTGGGGCGACCAGATCGATACCATCCGGCAATTCGATCCGTTGACGGGAGAGATCCGGAGCGGCCAGGAAAATTTGGGACGCGTGACGATTTACCCCAAGACGCACTACGTGATGCCGCAGCAGCAGCGCGATCGTGCGATCATCACCATCCAGGAAGAACTGGATTGGTGGAAGAAAGAGCTGGAGAAGCAAGGGAAGTTTGTGGAAGCGCAAAGAGTAGTGCAGCGCACGATGTTTGACATCGAAATGATGCGGACCATCGGCTACTGCCACGGGGTGGAGAATTATTCGCGACATTTGAGCGGTAGATTGCCGGGAGAAGCACCGCCAACCTTGCTGGACTATGTGCCGCAGGACTATTTGTTGTTCGTCGACGAGGCCCACGTCACGGTGCCGCAGGTCCGTGGCATGTTTCACGGTGACCGTTCACGAAAGCAGACGTTGGTGGATTACGGTTTTCGCATGCCATCGGCTCTGGACAACCGTCCGCTGACCTTCGAGGAATTTGAGCACCGCACGAATCAAGTGATCTATGTTTCGGCGACTCCAGGGCCGTACGAGCTGACGAAATCCGGCGGTGTGGTGGTGGAGCAGGTGATACGTCCGACGGGGCTGATCGATCCGGAAGTGGAAATTCGTCCGGTAAAGGGCCAGGTGGATGATCTTCTGGAGGAGATACGCGTTCGCGCGCAAAAGAACGAACGCGTGCTGGTAACGACGCTGACCAAGCGCATGGCGGAAGATCTGAGCGAGTATTTTACGGAGATTGGCGTACGCAGCCGTTACTTGCATTCGGAAGTGGAGACATTGGACCGCATCAAGATATTGCGCGACTTGCGGAGAGGCGAGTTCGACGCGCTGATTGGAATCAACCTGTTGCGCGAGGGCCTGGACTTGCCCGAAGTATCACTGGTGGCAATCCTGGACGCGGACAAGGAAGGGTTTCTGCGCAGCACCACATCGCTGATTCAGACCATGGGTCGCTGCGCGCGCCATCTTTCAGGTAGAGCTATTCTATATGCCGACACGCGGACCAATTCGATGAATGAGGCCATCGCCGAAACGAATCGGCGGCGCGACAAACAGCGGGAGTACAACAAGGAAAACAATATTACGCCGCAATCGATTGTGAAAGGGGTGGACATGGAGCTGGCACGCATCGTGGAAGCAGACTACGTGACCGTGCCGTTGGACGAGGCAAAACTGGACGCGGCCGCGTCGAATGTGAGATCCGAAGCGCAACTGGCGGAATTGCTGCGCCAGATGGAAACCCAGATGCGGGAAGCGGCTAAGAAATTCGAGTTCGAGAAGGCCGCACAGCTGCGCGACCGCATCCGTTCCTTGAAGCAACAGGACCTGGCGGGAATGTTCGGGAAAGAGAGCGCGGAATCGGCCACCAACGCATGAGACTCTAGCTCACCCCTTCAGGGGTGAGGGCTTTCCACTCTTGATCACACACTCCCGCGGCGAAGTTCATCGAGCGAATAGAAGGTTCCTCGCCAGAAGATTCCCCGCTGGCGCAGCGTGACCACCGTCGAGCGGAAAAGGATAAACGCGAACAACACGGCGCCAAGCGGCAGCGTCAAACAATAGAGCGGCGAGACGCGCATCACGATGTCCACGCCGGCGTGAAAGCCTAGGGCAATGAGCACGGCAATGGCGCAGAAAATACGCACCCAGCCGTGGCCGAAGAGAAGTCCCGCAAAGGGCAGCACGTTGAAGATGAGCAAGCTCAGAATCTGACCCGTCACCAGCAAGGAGCTATATTGCGCAGCGGCAAAGAAGTTTTTCTCCAGTCCGCGAACGAGATTGCTCATGCCAAGGTGCCATTCAACGGAGACGGCGTCTTGCGCGACGGCGATGCCGGAGCGGAAGCGGGCGCGTTTGACGAGCTTGCCGAGTTTCATGTCGTCGACCACTTCCATGGCGAGACGGCGATGTGTACCCAACGATTCATACGCGGAGCGTTTCAGGATCTGGAACGCGCCAACGCCCGCATACGCTCGGGAATTGGGATTACTGACCTGATAGGAGTCGGTGGCAAGTTGAAAGCCCATGGCAAAGAACGTGAGCAGCAGGGTATCCCAGAAATTGCTGCGCTCGACGTCGCCAAGCAGCGTGAGATGATCAAGGTTTCGTTCCCGCACAAGTGTCATGACGCGGCGCAGTGCGTCGGGCTGGAATTTTACGTCGGCGTCGGTAAAAACGAGGTACTCGCCGGTGGAAGCCTCGTAGGCTTTCTGCAACGCGTGCGGCTTGCCCAGCCAGCCGGCAGGCAATTCGCGAACATGCACGGCCTTGAGGCGGTCGTGCGTGGTGGCGAATTCGTCAAGGATGCGGGGAGTGGCGTCCGTGGAGCGATCGTCAACCGCGATAATCTCGAGTTTGGGATAATCAATCGCCATGAGCGTGGCGAGAGCGCCAGGGAGCTTCTGTTGCTCGTCGCGCGCGGCGAAGATCAGCGAGATACTTGGGCACTCGGGGTCGGCAGCCTGAACGCATTTCTTCAACCAGGGCAAGCGACTCGCCCCGTAGGCAACTTTCAGTCCGTAAGTCAGCCAGAAGATGGCAATCAGTCCGAAGAAAACCGTCAGGAAGAGATGCATGTAAATTGGAGTCGCAAGCCAGCCTCGGGGTATGCTAGCACGAATGGTTGAGAGCCTCTCGATCGTCGGAGCCGGGCGTGTGGGACGCGCATTGGGCCGGCGGTTGCGCGAGTGGGGTTGGAAGATGGGCGTGGTTTACGCCCGCAGCGAAGCCGGGACGCGGAAGGCGGTGCGGTTTATCGGTGCGGAACGACGCGATACCAGCGGTCGGCAGTGAGCTTGCTCGAATCGACGGCCTCGAGTGGCGCGGGCTGATGGTGTTGCACACCAGCGGGGCGACGCCCTGCAGGAACGTCGGTCGGAGTTTCTGGTGGCCTACCGTCGGTGAGCCGGCTGGCGGCGCGAGTATTGTCTGAGGAAACGGAAACGATGCTGAAAGAGCTCGAGACGATTTCGGGACGTGGGCAAGTTTCGCAAAAGCAAAAGGGAGATGACGCGTGACTCGATTGCAAGTGCCTATTCACAGCAGCACCTTGAAAAACGGTTTGCGAGTGGTTATCGCGCCGGATACAACCGCCCCGGTGGTCACGGTGGGCGTTTATTACAAGATCGGATTTCGACTGGAGCCGCAGGGGCGCAGCGGGTTCGCGCATCTGTTCGAGCACATGATGTTTCAAGGCTCAGAGAATGCCCCCAAGATGCAGCACATTAAGCTGATCAATTCGAGCGGCGGCGTGCTGAATGGCTCGACGATGTACGACGTGACCAACTATTACGAAGCGGTTCCCTCCAATGCTCTCGAGCGTGTCTTGTGGCTGGAGGCGGACCGCATGCGCGCACTGAAGGTGGACGATGAGAATCTCCGCAACCAGCGCGACGTCGTCAAAGAAGAAGTCCGCGTCAATGTGATGAACCAGCCTTATGGCGGATTTCCCTGGCTGGATATGCCGCCGGTGGCGTTCCGCAACTGGGCCAATGCGCACAATTTCTATGGGGATTTTGCGGATCTGGATGCCGCGACGCTCGTGGATGTGCAGAAATTTTTCCGAACTTATTATGTGCCGAACAACGCTGTCTTTTTGTTGTTGGGCGACATCAAATCGGGGGAAGGCGCGGCGCTAGTGGAGAAGTATTTCGCGGATATTCCCAAGGGCGCGACGCCGCCATTCGCGGATCCCGCAGAGCCGCCACAGAAAGAAGAGCGGCGCGGAAATGTGGAGGAGAAATTCGGGACGCTGCCAGCCATGGCCATCGGCTATGTAATGCCGCAACGGAAGACGCCGGAATGGTACGCGATGGCGCTGCTGGACCAGGCGTTGCACGGCGGCCGAGCCGGGCGAATTCATCGTGAACTCGTGCTGGAAAAACAGGTGGCCGTGGAAGCCGATGGCGGCATCGACGACATCTTCGGCTACAACGGCCCAACGCAGATGACCACGCGGATTCTGCACAAGCCGGAATACTCCAGCGAAGCGACGTTGGCGGAATTCGACGCTGTGATTCGGGAAGTGCAGGAAAAGGGTATCAGCGAGGATGAATTGCAGCAATTGAAAGTGAAATGGCGCTCGGATTATTACTCGACGCTTGAGGGCGGCCGGGGCGGCTACATGCCGCGCTACGGGCTGATGCACTTGCTGGCGTGCTTCACGCTGTTCGATAACGAGCCGCAACTCGTGAACACCATCCTGGATGGATTCCTTGCCGTGACTCGCGAACAGGTTCAAGAAGTGGCGAAGAAATATCTGCGGCCGGAGAATCGCGCGATTGTATTCCGTATGCCAGCAAAGTCCGAAGTGAAGGAGGCAGCGTGATGGCGACGAAGGCGGCAGAAATTTCAAATCTGGTGCCGGCCCTGACGGCCGAACGCCCGGTAACGTGGCCGAAGCGAACGAGAGCGCGGCTGTCGAACGGGCTTCAGGTGGTGTTGGCGGAAGCGCACTCGATTCCAAAGTTTCACGGGGAACTATTCTTCCGTGCGGGAAATGCGCTGGTGGCCGATCGCGCGCCATCGCTGGCGGAAATGACCGCGACAGTTGTACGTACGGGAACGGCCAAGCGCGCAAGCCGCCAGATTGAAGAAGACCTGCGGCGGCTGGGCGCGGACCTGGGCACGAGCGCCGGGCAAGACACCAGCGCCGTTTCATTCGCCGGGCTCAGCGAATTTGCCGAGCCGTTGCTGCAACTGGTGAACGAACTGGCGCGCGAAGCATCTTTCCCGGAGGGCGAGTTCGAAAGAGAACGGCGGCAAAAGCTGGAGGAAGTGAAACTCGAGCGGACCTCGCCGGGCTTCCTGGCGGGCGAGCGTTTACGAAAAGTATTGTTTGGCGTGCACCCGTACGCGCAGATTTCGCCCAGCGAAGCGCAGGTTGCGGGCTACAAGCGTGAGGATCTGCAGTCCGTCTATAGCCAGATCTACACGCCAGAAAACGGCTTGCTGATGATGGTAGGTGATTTCGACCCGCAAGCGATGCTCCAGGCCATCGAAAAAGTATTCGGTGCCTGGACGGGAAAAAAGCCCGCTGCGAAGGAAACTATTGCGCCGCCACAATTGCGCGCGCGCCGCGTCTTCCTGGTTCACAATCCCGGCTCCGTGCAAACGCAAATTCTTGCCGGTTGCCACGCCATCACCAGGAAACACCCCGACTGGATCAGGCTAGGGTTGACGAATAGTTTGTATGGCGGCGCCTTCAATTCGCGGCTGGTGATGAATATCCGCGAGGACAAAGGCTATACCTACAGCCCGCGCAGCAGCGTGAATCCGCTGAAGCAGCATGGATATTTCTCGGTGTCGGCGGCCGTGAGGAACGAGGTTGTGGCGGCCTCGTTCACTGAGATTTTCTATGAAATTGACAAGCTGCGGTCCCTACCGGTGCCGGAGGCGGAACTGGCCGACGCGCAGAACTATCTCACGGGCGTGTTCTCCATGGGACTGGCGACACAGGAGGGGCTGCTGTCGCAGTTCTCCACCGTGGAGCTGAACGAATTGCCCGTCGACTATCTGGAAACCTATCGCGAAAAGGTGCGCGCGCTGAAGCCGGAGGATTTGATGGCCACGGCGCGAAAATACTTCGATTCGGCGAATATGCAGATCGTGGTGGTGGGCGATCGCGAGCAGATTCAGGAACAGGCCGCGCTCTTTGGGGACATCGAGGTCTTCGACACACAGGGTCAACGCCTGGACAAGTAAACGGTGGCGCTTCGTCGCGCGAGTAAACATACCTGGTGGAACTAGTCTTAGCTTTCGTAAGCCGAGGTTTGTTTCTACCCCATATACTGCAAAACGCCGTCATCCTGAGAGACGCGTAGTTTGCGTCGCGAAGAATACATAAACTGGTAGCCACGCGGTGGTTGTGGGCGCATGCAGATGCTGGATCCGCTGCAGCCGCAGGCACGTAGCTTAGCCTAGTGTTGCCGGACTATGGACTTCACTGAGACATTATCATGACTTATGAGATGTGCGCGGAACGTCGCGCGGTTGCCTGTTGCAGTGACTTTTTGGCCTGGTGCTCTGCCCGGTGCAGAACCTGCTCGCAAACAAAAAGCCGCCGGTTCATCCGGTGAACCTGAACGCGCCAGTTCCGCCGAACTGCAGCGTGTTTCCGGAATTGGCCCATCTGCAGCCGACAACATCCTGCAGCTGCGGAAGTCCTATGGCGGGTACAAGAGCGTCGACGATCTCCTCGCCATCAAAGGCATCGGGCAAGAACGGCTGGACAAAATGCACAAGTACCGGACCGTCGGCAAAATCCCACCCACTAAGGCGCCATCCACAAAGCCGGTAACGCCACCGAAGCCCCCTCCCAAAACGACGCAGAGGGAAGAGCCATACTGCCAGCCTTGATCGCGCGCCTGTAGCTCACCCCTTTCATGGTGAGGGTGGACCGATCGGTGGCGGCAACCATGGAATGGGAGCCCGGGAGCCCATTTGCGGCGGCGCTGACGGAAAGCCTCAGGCCTGAAGAACTGAGCTACAGATGGAAGGCCCGATGAAATGCCTGTCGGTTACTCACTCGTTTGGGGAGTAAGGGTGCTCCTGTCCATCTACACCGTAGGCAGCGCTGCGAGCGCTGGCTAAAACCGCTGATGCGTGGGCTTGGGCGACGTAAACTCGAGCGGAACCTGATCGGCGATGCGAATGCCGTAGCCTTCCAGCGCGACCACTTTCTTCGGGTGGTTGGTGATCACGCGGATATCCTTGAGGCCGAGGTCAATCAGCACCTGTGCGCCGATGCCGCTCTCGTGCTGCACCATGCGTTGGCGCGCCGGCTCGCGATCGAGTTGCCCGCGAGAATGAAAATGAATCTTGGGCAAGGTGCCGGGAGTTTCCGGCGTGTCGATGGTGTAGCCGCGGCCGGTGTGGTGGAGGTATAGGAAGACGCCGCGATCTTCCTCGGCGATTTTCTGCAGTGATTTGGCAACCAGATCCGGGCAATCGCAGGACATCGAGCCGAACACATCTCCCGTGAGGCAGTGCGAGTGAACGCGAACGAGCGGAGGCGTTGGGCCTTCCAGTTCGCCGCGAATCAGCGCAATATGCTGGTCGTGATCCACGTCGCTGGCATATGCAATCATGCGGAAATCGCCGTAGCGTGTCGTCAGAACGGTCTCTGCAATCCGCCGCACATAGCGCTCGTGCTGCATGCGATAGCGGATCAGGTCCGCCACCGTCACCATTTTCAAATTGTGCTCGCAGCAAAATTCGGTCAGTTGCGGCACACGGGACATTGTGCCGTCTTCATTCATGATTTCGCAGATCACGCCGGAGGGATTCAGCCCCGCGATCCGCGACAAGTCCACGGAAGCTTCGGTCTGCCCGGCACGCACAAGCACGCCTCCATTGCGCGCGCGCAACGGAAACATATGGCCGGGGCGCGCAAGATCCTGAGGCCGGGTCTTCGGGTCGATGGCGGTCAGAATGGTGATGGCGCGGTCCGAAGCGCTAATACCCGTAGTGACGCCGACACGCGCGTCGATCGCCTCACAGAAAGCCGTGCGGTGCAGCGAAGTGTTGATCGGCGACATCAACGGCAGGTTCAGCTCTTCGCAGCGCTGCTCGGTTAGCGTCAGGCAGATCAGCCCACGGCCGTATTTAGCCATGAAATTGATCGCTTCCGGCGTAATTTTCTCGGCGGCCATCGTCAGGTCGCCCTCGTTTTCGCGGTCCTCGTCGTCCACAAGGACGATCATGCGGCCTTGGCGAATTTCTTCGGCCGCTTCTTCGACGGAACAGAAGGGCAAACGCGTTTCAGTCATGGGAAGAAATCCTCTCCCCAGTATACGGTATCCCCCGAATATTTTTGGAG
>Ga0210406_10003271_pt1 | contig 17900 bp, 15 predicted proteins | sample IncBWC30MmetaG_FD_155454 | JGI IMG/M metagenome (GOLD analysis project Ga0210406, IMG submission 155454) | Forest soil microbial communities from Barre Woods Harvard Forest LTER site, Petersham, Massachusetts, United States - Inc-BW-C-30-M | ecosystem: Environmental > Terrestrial > Soil >... | reverse complement strand
GTCGTGAGAGACGAGTCTCATGAAACTTGTCATGAAACTTGTCACGAAATTTGGGATCACGCGCCCGCTGGTGGCGCAAGCGCGCGGACGGCCTCGGCGACGCTGTGGAAGACATGGTCGCGCGGCAGGTCGTCGTAAAGCTTGAAGCGCTCGAAGGCGTCCTGCGCCCGCGGCGACTCGAGCCGAGCGACCGCGACGGTGACGCCTCGCGTCCGGCATTCCCGGAAGAGCTCGCGCAGATCCTGCGCAGCCGTGAAGTCGATCTCTGGCGTTCCGCTGGCCTCCAGCACCAGAAGCTGCGGCGCGGGTTCTGTCGTCTGCAGAACGTGCAGCACGTCGGCGCGGAAGTTCGCGGCGTTGAGAAAGGACAGCGGCGCGTGCAAACCGACCACGGTCACGCCCGGAACGCGCTCGCCCGCGATCTGCGGATGCGCCGGCCACCAGATCGTCGTGCCGGGCACGCGCTCGAACACCACGAGACGTGCGCGCGTCGTGCTCCAGATGCCGTGCACAAGCGACAAAGCGATGCCGATCGCAACACCCTGTTCGATCGGCAACACGATGATCGCGGCCGCCGTCGCGGCGATCAGCAGGAATTCGGCCAGCGACTCGCGGTAGACCGTCGCTATCTGGCTGAAGCGGATGATGCGCAAGGCCACGAACAGCAGCACGCCGGCCAGCGCCGCCTCCGGCACGTGCTTCAGCAGCGCCGCGCCGAACGCCAACAGCGCGAGCACGATGGCCGCCGCCGTCAGGCTGGAGAGTTGCGTCTGTCCGCCGGTCTCGGCCACGATGCCGGTCCGCGGCGGGCTGGCATCGACCGGAAACGCTCCGAACAGGCCGGCAAGCAGGCTGCCCGCGCCCGCGCCGAGGAAATCGCGGTCGACATCGGCGGGCTGATCAGGATCGGATGGAAACGAGCGCGTGGTCGCCGCCGTCTGCACCATCACCACGATCGCGATCAGGAGACTCAAGGGGACGAGCCGCGCCCATCGTTCCGGCGAAATGTCGGGAAGCGATGGCGCCGGCAGCGTGCCTGACACGGTGCCGACCACGGCCACGCCCTTATGCTCCAGATCGGCCAGGATCACCGCGATCGTGGCCGCGACCAGGCCGATCAGTGCGCCGGGAATCCGCGCGCTGATCGCCTCGGACATTGCGACCACGGCCAACACGCCGAAGCCGATGCAGACCGTGTAGATATTGGCTTCGCCCACGTGCCGGGCAAGCTCGGCGATCCGCTCCAGCATCGGCCCGCTCGGCGAGGGCAGCCCGAGCACGCCCGGCATTTGCGACACCAGAATATGAATGGAGATGCCGGCGAGAAATCCGACCGTCACCGGCGTCGACAGCAGGTTGGCGATTCCGCCGAGGCGAAATACGCCGGCCGCCACCATCACCGCACCGACCATCAGCGCAAGCGCGGCCGCCAGTGCCTCATGGTCCGCCGAGCCGGAAGCGGCCATCAGCGCAAGCCCGCCGGCAAAGATCGGCGTGATGGTCGAGTCGGCACCGCAGGACAGAAAGCGGTTGCCGCCGAGCAGCGCAAAACCGAACGAGCCGGCGATGAAGGCGTAGAAACCGATCTGCGGCGAGAAGCCGCCAAGACGTGCCGTTGCCATCTGTTCGGGAATCGCGATCGCAGCCAGTGTCAGGCCCGCGATCAGATCCTGCGGAAAATAGCCTGCACGGTAGGACGCGAGCGAGCGGAACAGCGGCCAGGACGCACTTTTTGAGGCATTCTGCGCCATCAATCCTCCGATCCCAATCGACCGAGCATGATCCTGAAAGGTGCGCCCCGCAACAGGTGCGGGGCAGGCTCAAATCATGCGCTATTCGATCACCTCGTCCGCACGCTGCTGGACCGCCATCGGGATCTCGAGCCCGAACGCCTTGGCCGTTCTGAGGTTGACGACGAGCTCATATTTGACCGGCCCCTGCACCGGCAGATTGGCTGGCTTCTCGCCCTTGAGGATACGATCGACATAGGATGCCGCGCGGCGGAACACGTCGACGAGATCGGTGCCATAGGACATCAGTCCGCCGCTCACCGGAAACAGGCGATAGGCATAGACCGTAGGCAGGCGATATTTCGCCGCGAGCGCGATGATCTCCTGGCGATGGGCCGTGATGAAAATGTCCGGCAGCACGATCAGGCCGGCGTTCGGCTGTTGCGACAGCGACGTCATGGCCGCTTCGATCTCGGCCGGGTTGTGAACGGGCGCCGCGATGGTCTTGACCTTCATCAGCGGAGCGGCGTCCTCGATGGGCCTGAGAAAATACGATCCGCCGTCCGGCGATGTCTGCGGGTTGAACATCACGGCGATGCGGTTCGTCTGCGGCACGACCTCCTTCAGAAGCTCCATCAGCTTGGCCCCGATCGAGGCTTCGAGATTGATGAAGCCGGTGATGTTGCCGCCCGGATGCGCCAGGCTCTCGACGAAACGGCTGCCGATGGGATCGGAGACCTGTGTGAACACGATCGGGATCGTGCTGGTCTGGGTCTTGAGCGCCGCGACCACGGGCGTTGTGTTAGCGACGATCACATCCGGTTGCTGCTCGACAAACAGGCGTGCGAAGATCTGAATGTTCTCGGCGTCGCCCGCGCCCCAGCGATAGCCGATCCGGATATTGCGGCCGTCCTGCCAGCCCAGTTCCTTCAAGCCCTGGCTGAGCGCGGAAATCAGCGATTGCTGCGCCGGATCGCTCTCCGCCATGCCCATGAGCACGCAGATCCGCCGCATCTGGTCGGATTGTGCATGCGCCATGAGCGGCCATGTCGCCGCTGTGCCGCTGACGAGCGTCATGAAGTCGCGCCGTCGCATTCGCCTCCCCCGGTCGACGTTCACCGCGAACGCCTGATTACCGCATTTGGGGCCAAAGTTGACGGGAGCGGCGGCAAAAAAATGCCGGTGGCGCATTCGCGCCACCGGAATCGATCGTAAACCTTAAGAATTCAGCGTTTCCGGTACAACACCCGGAACTGCGGCGGGGTCGGGTTCACCATGATCTGCGTCTCGACCGGCAGGACCATGATGATTTGCTCCGTGGCAATCTCGCGCCGGATCATTTCGGCATTGAGCGCGTCGATGCGAGCCTCGGTGAAGAACTCTCCGACGACGCTGGCGCCGTCGGGCAATGGATCACGCATGGGCATGCCCGCAATGTCCCCTTACTCGGCCGCCTGCGCGGCGGCCAGATCGCTGGCCGACAGGCCCATGCGGGTGGCGACGCCGATGCCGTAGTCGGGGTCGGCGCGGTGGAAATGCGCTACCTGCCGCTTGACGATCTCCGCTGGTACGCCCTCCATCGCCGCCCTGATGTTCTCGAATAACTGCTCCTTCTGGCCGGCGCTCATCAGGCGGAACAGGTCGCCGGCCTGCCGATGGTCGTCATTGCCGTCGCGATGATTGTAGCGGTCGGCATTGCCGGAGAGGTTCAGCGGCGGCTCCTTGACGCCTGCGTCCTGCACCGGGCCGCCGAACGAATTGGGCTCGTAATAGGCGTCTGGATTGCGGTGGCCGGCAAGGCGCATCACACCGTCGGCGTGATAGGTGTGCACCGGGCAGCGCGGCTTGTTGACCGGAAGTTGCTCGGCATTGACGCCGACGCGATAGCGATGCGCGTCCGCATAGGAGAACACCCGCGCCTGGAGCATCTTGTCCGGTGAATGGCCGACACCCGGCACCACATTCGCAGGCGAAAGCGCAGCCTGCTCGACCTCGGCGAAATAGTTCTCCGGATTGCGGTTCAGTTCGAGGATGCCGACCTCGATCAGCGGATAGTCCTTGTGCGGCCAGACCTTGGTCAGGTCGAACGGATTGTACCAGTGCTTGCCGACATCGCTTTCCGGCATTATCTGGACCGAGAACTTCCACCTCGGGTAGTCGCCGCGGGCGATCGCATCATAGAGGTCGCGCTGATGAGTCTCGCGGTCATCGGCGATCCTTTCGCCGGCTTCCGCATTGGTCCAGTTCTTGATGCCCTGCATGCTCTTGAAGTGGAACTTGACCCAATGGCGTTCACCGGCCGCATTGATGAACGAATAAGTGTGCGAGCCGAAGCCGTCGACGTGGCGATAGCTCTGCGGCAGGCCGCGGTCCGACATCAGAATGGTAACCTGGTGTAGGCTCTCGGGCGACAGCGACCAGAAATCCCACATCGCGGCCGGCGAGCGCAGGTTGGTCCGGGGGTGCCGCTTCTGAGTATGGATGAAGTCGGGGAATTTGAGGGGATCGCGGACGAAGAAGACCGGCGTGTTGTTGCCGACGATGTCCCAGTTGCCTTGCTCGGTGTAAAAGCGCAGCGCAAAGCCGCGCACGTCGCGCTCGGCATCCGCGGCACCGCGCTCGCCGGCCACGGTGGAGAAGCGCAGGAACGCTTCGGTCGTCTTGCCGACCTTGGAGAGCGCGGCCGCGCGCGTGTATTTCGTGACATCGTTGGTGACCGTCAGCGTGCCATAGGCGCCGGAGCCTTTGGCGTGCACGGTGCGCTCGGGAATGCGCTCGCGGTTCTGGTGCGCCAGCTTCTCCAGCAGGTGAAAGTCCTGCATCAGCACCGGGCCGAAGGGGCCTGCGGTCAGGGAATTCTGGTTGTCGGCGACCGGCGCGCCTGACGATGTCGTCATGGTCGGGGTTTTGCTCATTCGTCTTTCTCCGTGACGGGGGAGGGTCAAGGTACGGAGGCTTGTCGATCAGGTCCAATCGTAATAATCTCGCATAGCAATAAGCAAATCTGATCGATGATCTCCCTTAAGCAGCTCAGATATTTCGATGCAGTGGTCCGCTCCGGGCATTTCGGCCGGGCCGCGGAGCAGTGCGCCGTGACCCAGCCGGCGCTGTCGATGCAGATCCAGGAACTGGAAAAGGAGCTCGGCGTGCAGCTCATCGAGCGCGGCCGCAGCGGCATCATCCTGACCGGGACCGGCCGCGAGATCGCGGGCCGCGCCGAGCGGGTGCTCGCCGACATCCGTGACATTGTCGATTTTGCCCGCTGCCAGAGCGGCGTTCTCGCCGGCCCGCTGCATCTCGGCGTCATTCCCTCGCTTGCGCCTTACGTGCTGCCGTCGCTGCTGCCGTTGATCCGCGAGAAATATCCCGACCTCGATCTGTCGCTGCGGGAGACGCAGACCCAGCATCTGGTCCAAGAGCTGCTCGACGGCAATCTCGATCTGTTGCTGCTTGCGCTGCCGGTCGAGCATGCGGAGATCGAAACCATCAAGTTGTTCACCGATCGCTTTCTGCTGGCGATGCCGAAGTCGCGGCAGATCGCCAACCGCGTCCGTGCGACGCCTGACCTGTTGCAGCAGGATCGGCTCTTGCTGCTCGAAGAAGGCCATTGCTTGCGCGATCAGGCGCTGGCGTTCTGCAGCCTGCGCCGGGTCGACAATATCGACACGTTCGGCGCGTCCAACCTCTCCACCATTGTGCAGATGGTCGCGAACGGCCTCGGCATGACCCTGCTGCCCGAGCTTTCAATCGATCTCGAATGCCGCCGCGGCGACATCAAGGTGATGCGCTTCACCGACCCCGAGCCGCGCCGCATCGTCGGCCTCGCCTGGCGCAAGAGCTCGCCGCGCAAGCGGCATTTCATCGAGTTAGGCAAGCTGATCACGCAGGCAACCGCAGCGCAGATGCGCGCATCCGAGCGACTGTGAGGGAAAACGAGACGGTCGTTGCGGCCGTCATTGCGAGCGCAAGCGAAGCAATTCAGCGGATGCCGCATGCTGACGAAGCTCTGGACAAGGGAGCCGCATCAGGCTCAAATCGCGCCGTCAGAAGAAATGGCCACGTGCCGGATAAGAACACCGCGGGACGCCTAGCGAGCCAAAGACGGGCGCCGCAAAAAAGGAAACGAACGGGAGCATCACATGGCGATTTCGCGTCGTGACGTATTATTGGGCAGTGCCGGCGCGCTTGGCGCCGCGTCATTTTCATTCCCCGCGCCCGCGATCGCCCAATCCGACTCGATCAAGATCGGCTGTCTGGCGGCGATGACCGGGCCGAGTTCGGCGCCGACGCTGGGCTTCAATCGCGGCGTGGACTTCGCGGTCAAGGCCATCAACGCGGCCGGCGGCGTCAAGGGGCGCAAGATCGAGATCGTGATGCGCGACACGCAAGGAGATCCGACCAAGGCCGTGAACGCGACGCAGGAAATGATCAGCCAGGTCAAGGTGCACGGCATCTGGGGGCCGCTCAATTCGGGCGAGGCGCTCGCGACCACGCCGATCATGGCGCGCGCCAAGATGCCGGACATTCATCCTTGCGTGGTCGAAAGCCTGATCGACACCAGCAAATATCCGAACGCCTTCCGCATGGCGCCGTCGAACAGCCAGTGGGACGACGCGGTGCGCAACTATTGTCTCAACGTGCTGAAGGTGAAGAAGGTCGCCGTGATCGGCGACACCACCGGCTATGGCGTGACCGCGGTCGGCGCGTCGGTCGCGGCTTTCAAGAAGGACGGCGCCGATGTCGTCTACCAGGCCAATATCGACGCGACCCAGCCGGACCTGACGCCCGACATGCTGCGCGCCAAGAACGCCGGGGCCGAGGCGATCGTGGTCTGGAGCGTCACGACCGGCATGGAAGCGCGCATGTTCAACACCCGCGCCGCGATGGGCTGGGACGTTCCCTTCGTCGGCCATCCGTCGCTGTCGTCGGGCGAGATCGCAGGGCTGGTCGAGAAGCCCGAGAATTGGAAGAAGGTCTACGCCATCGGCTACAAGAGCTGCAGCTATGATGCGTCCGGCAAATTGCCGCCGAAGAGCGAAGAGCTGGTCGCGCGCCTGACCAAGGCCGGCGTCGCGCTCAACGACACGCTGTTGTGGTGGGTCGCAGGCGGCATCGACGCCATCGAGCTGTTCGCCAAGGCGGTGGAGACCAGCGGATCGACCGATCCGGGCGGCATCATCGCCTATCTCAACACGCTGAACAAATATCCCGGCTATTTCGGCACCTACACCTTCACGCCGACCCAGCACAACGGTTTCCCGACCGAGGAGATCGTGATGTCGGAGGCTTCCACCGCCAAGAACGGCACCTTCGCGCTCGCGCCGGGGTACTCTTAGAACCGCGCGGGCGGCAGGGCGATACGCCAATGCTCGCCTCGATCCTTGCTTCAGGTCTCGCGGCGGGCGCGGTCTACGCGCTCGTCGGCGTCACCTATAACACGATGTTCTCCACCTCGCGGGTGATGAGCTTCACCGCGGGCCAACTTGCAATGCTCGGCGGCGTGCTCGGCTCGATGTTCACGCTGAAGATGGGCATGCCAGCGATCGCGGGTTTTGTGCTGACGCTCCTGTGTTGCGCGATCATCGGCGTGATCACCGAATTCGTCGCGGTGCGGCCGGTGCTGAAGAGCCTCGATCAGCATCTCTACGTGCTGTCGACCTTGGCGGTGGCGCTGATGATCCAGCAGGTCGCCGCGATCAAATGGGGCACCGAGCCGCAGCCGTTTCCGCGGCTGATCGGCTGGGGCAGCGGCGTGTTCGACGAGAAATTCTGGCTGCCGGTTCTGGCCTGCGCGATCACCATCCTCGGCCTCGAATATCTGTACCGCCGCACGCTGGTCGGCCGCGCCTTTGTCGCGATCGCCGAAGATAATTTTGCCGCGCGGGCGATTGGCCTGCCCGAGCGGAACTTGCGCATCGCAAGCTATGCGCTCGCAGGCATCATCGGCGGCATTGCCGGATTTTCCAGCGGCGAGCTGCTGCTGGCGTTCTTCGCCAACGGCGCGCTCCTGAATTTCTACGGCTTCGTGCCGGTCGCGCTTGGCGGTCTCGGCAACAATCGCGGCGCCATCATCGGCGGGCTGGCGCTCGGCTTGTTCCAGCAGGCGGCTAATTTCCTGGTCGGCGGCATCTTCTCCTCCGTTGCCGTGTTCACGCTGTTCATCGTGGTTCTGCTGACCGCGCCGCAAGGCCTGTTTGGCGCGGCCACCGCGCGGAGGGTGTGATGACCGCGGTCACGGCTGCTCCGCCGCGCGAGACAACCGGCGCCTGGCGCGCCGCGCTGCCGCATCTCGCGCCATTCCTTGCCGTGCTCGCTGCCGCGCTGCTGCTGCCAGTGATCGGCAATGATTACTGGGCGCTGATCGGCACGCGCATGGCGATCTATTGGGTGCTGGTGTCCGGCCTCAATCTGGTGGTCGGCTTCGCCGGGCATCTGGCAATCGGCTATGTCGCGTTGCTGACGCTTGGCGCCTACACGACGAGCGTGTTGGTCGCCGGCAATGTGATGCCGGCGCTGCCGGTGTTCGCCGCATTGCCGATTGCGGCCTGCGTCGGCGCGCTGTTCGGCGTCATCGTCGGCCTGCCGGCGCTGCGCTTGCGCACCTTCTATTTCGCGATGTCGACGCTCGGCTTTGCGACCATCGTCACGCAGATCGCGCTGGCCTGGCAGAGCGTCACCGGCGGCGGCATCGGCATCGCGGGCCCTGAGTTTCCCGCGCCCTTCAACACCGCCTGGGGCTTCTACTTCCTCTGCATCGCGATCGCCGCATTCACCACCTGGATCAGCGCCAATGTCGCGCGCAGCCGGTATGGCCGCGCGTTGATCGCGCTGCGCGATGCCGAGGTCGCGGCCGAAGCCACCGGCATTTCCAAGCCGAGGATGCTGATCGCGATCTTTGTGGTCGCGGGCGCCTCGGCGGCGGTCGCCGGCGGCCTGTTCGCGACGTTGCAGACCTACATCACGCCGGACGCCTTCACCTTCGATCTCTCCATCCTGTTTTTCATCGCGATCCTGATCGGCGGCCGTGGCTCGATCCTGGGGCCGCTGCTCGGCACCATCATTCTGACGATCCTGCCGGAGATCGCGGCCCCGCTCGCGGCCTGGTCGACCTTCCTTTATGCGGTGCTGCTGCTCGTGATCGTGCTGGTCATGCCGGGCGGCATCGCGGCTCTTCTCGACTTCCGCAATCGCCGTCCGCTTGCGAGCAACCGGGCGATTGTGCCGCGGCCCACGGCGCTGGCTGAGATCATGCGCGGCCGCGAGGGACGCAAGGCGCTGGCGCTGCGCGGCATCGCGCTCAGTTTCGGCAATGTCCGCGCCATCGACGGACTCGATCTCGATGTTGCGCCGGGCCAGATCCATGGCCTGATCGGCCCGAACGGCAGCGGCAAGACCACGACGCTGAACGTGATCTCCGGCTACTACGCCGCCAAGGCCGGCACCATGAAACTGGGGGACCATGCGCTGCCGCCGGGCCAGCCGGTGCTGCGGGCGGCGCAGGGCATCGCCCGCACCTTCCAGACACCGCGCGTGATTGGCGAGGCCTCGGTGCTGGAAAACGTGATGATCGGCGGCAGTATCGAGGGCAAGGCGAGCTTCATCGAGGCGTTGTTGTCGTTGCCGCGCAATCGGCAGGACGAACGGATGCTGGCCGCAAAGGCGCGCGCGCTGCTTGGCGTCGTTGGTCTCGAGACGCTGGCCGATGTCCGCGCCGACCGGCTCCAGCACAGCGAATTGCGTTTCATCGAGATCGCCCGCGCGCTGATGCTCGATCCGGATTTTCTGCTGCTCGACGAGCCCGCCGCGGGACTCTCCAACGACGAGATCGAACGATTGGCGGAGTTGATCAAGGCGATCAGCGCGCGCGGCACCGGCGTGCTGCTGGTCGAGCATCATGCCGACCTGATCTTCGACATCTGCCATTACGTGACTGTGCTCAATCTCGGCCGCACGCTCGCGGCCGGCACGCCTGCGGAAATTCGCGTCCACAAGGAGGTGGTCAGTGCCTATCTCGGCGGCTGAACCGTTGCTCTCCGTGAGCGCGCTCGAATCCGGCTATGGCAAGATCCGCGTGCTGCATGGCGTCGCTCTCACTGTATCGGCGGGCGAGGTGGTGGCACTGCTTGGTCCCAACGGGGCCGGCAAGACCACGCTGTTGCGCACGCTGTCCGGGCTGTTGCCGGTCAGTGCCGGCCAGGTCCGTCTCGACGGGCGCGACGTCACCGGCATCACGCCGCGCGAGGCGGCGCGCGCAGGGCTCGTGCATGTCATCGAAGGCCATCGCGTGTTCACGCAGATTTCGGTCACCGACAATCTCCTGCTCGCGGGCTACGACCTGCCGCGCGGCGAGCGCGCGTCGCGCGTCGAGGAGGCGCTGTCGTTCTTTCCCGAGATCGCCGAGAAACGCCATGAACGCGGCGGCGCGCTCTCCGGCGGTCAGCAGCAGATGCTGACGGTGGCGCAGGGACTGGTGCGCAGGCCGCGGCTGTTGATGCTCGACGAGCCCTCGGCCGGCCTCTCGCCAGTCCTGGTCGATCGCGTGCTCAACGTGATCGGCCAGCTTCGCAAGCAGGGCACCGCGGTGCTCCTGGTCGAGCAGCTGCTGGAAAAGGCGCTGGCCGCGGCTGATCGCGTCTACGCGCTGGTGCAAGGCCATATCGCGCTTGAAGCGCGGACCGGCGAGCACGATCTGCCGCATCGGCTCGAGCGCGCCTATTTCGGGCACGAAAGCCACGCGCTGGCCGATCAGCCGGCGGCATCCTGAGTGGTTGCTTGCTGCATGTCGCCTTTGATCATACAGTTCGCCAACAAAAAAGATGCCGCGGAGAAAACGCCATGACGATCGCGCCCGTCAGCCGTCGTGTGTTCATGAAATCATCGGCGGCAGCCGCGTCCTGGCTCGCCGTATCGCCCGCGATCATCGGCCGCGCGCAGGCCGCGACCTTGAAGCTTAAATGCTCTTCGTCGCTGCCGAACGATCCGAAATACGCCAACGGCCGTGTCTACTACGACAATCTCGTCAGCAGCCTGAAGGCGAATGGGCTGCGTGAGGCGATCGACGTCACGTTCTTCCCGGATAATCAGTTGGGCCAGGAAATCGACGTCATCAATTCGGTCAAGCTCGGCGTCATCGACCTCATGGTCTCGGGCTCGTCGATCTCCGCCAATCTCGTGCCGCTGGTCGGCACTTTCGACCTCGGCTACCTCTTCACGAGTTTCCCGCAGCAGACCAAGGCTTTCGATGCCGGTGCCGCCAAGCCGATCGAGGATGCTCTTTTGAAAGGCGCCAACATCCGCATCATCGCCTGGGCCTATAATTTCGGCGCACGCAGCGTGCTGGCGAAGAGGCCGGTGCATACGCCGGATGATCTCGCAGGTCTCAAGATCAGGACACTGCCCAATCCGATCATCACCGAATGTCTTCGTCTGATGGGCGCGGCCGCGACGCCGCTGGCGTTTGGCGAGATCTACACGGCGCTGCAGGCCGGCGTGCTGGACGGGCTCGAACATGATCCGCCGACGATTCTTGCCAGCAAATTCTACGAGACCTCGAAGAACTACGCGCTGACGCAGCATATCTTCTCGCCGCTTGCGATCTATTTCAGCGAGGCCACCTTCAACCGCATGGATGCGAAGCTGCGCGAAGGTTTCCTCGATGCCGCAAAGAAGGCGGCTGCCGACACTCGCACCCACGGGCTTGTGGTCGAGAAGGAAGCGCTGGCAAATCTCGCAGACAAGGGCGTCACCGTGGTCGAGTGCGACAAGGAGGCGTTCCGCAAGCGCGTGCTGCCGCAGACCGACAATTTCTTCAAGGCGCGCCCCGAGGCGAAGCCTGTTATCGACATGATCCGCGCGACCCAAGGTTAAGGCAACGAACGATGTCGGGCGCCGTGCCATCGCCAGCCGGGCGCCATTGGATCACGGCGTCGCTGCTTGCGTTGAGCGACGCGATCGCCGCGATCCTGCTGCTCGCCGACCTCCTGGTGGTCTGCGGCTCGGTGCTGCTGCGTTTCCTGTTCAACGCGCCGGTCGAATGGTCCGACGACGTGGCGCGCGGCCTGATGGTCGGGTCGAGCTTTTTCGGCGCGGCGAGCGCGCTCGCCCGCAGCGAGAATCTCGGCGTGGCTTTCTTCGCCGACATGCTGCCCGCAAAGGTCCGGCCCGTTGTCGATTCCGTGAGTGCCGTGCTGGTGACGATCATCGCGGGCTATGTTGCGTTCAACGCGATCAAGCTCGGCGCATTGACGTCGGGACAGACCACCGGCTCGGGGCTTCCGCTCGAACTGACGTTCTATCCGATGGGTATCGGCGCGCTGTTCATGACCGCCTTCGCGCTCGATATTTTTCGTGCGCGGCCTGTCCGCGACATGATCGCTGGTCTGCTCGTGACGGGCCTCGTCGTCGCCCTTTATTTCGCATGGGATTTTCTCGCACCCGCCTCGGTGCCGTCGTCCGGGGTGCTGATGCTGGTCGGTTTCTTCGTGACGCTGTTCGGCGGCTTGCCGATCGGCTTTGCGCTGGCGCTGGCCGCGCTGATCTTCATCTGGGTGGAAGGCACGCTGCCCGGTGTCATTTTCGCGCAGCAGGTGGCGCGCGGGATCGATAATTTCGTGCTGCTGGCGATCCCGTTCTTCATCCTGGTCGGCTATCTGATGGAAGCCAACGGCATGTCGGTCCGGCTCATCGAATTGTTGCAGCGCGCGGTGGGGCATATGCGCGGCGGCCTCAACGTCGTCATGGTGACGTCGATGGTCCTGTTCTCCGGCATCTCCGGTTCGAAGATGGCCGATGTCGCGGCGGTCGGATCGGTGCTGATCCCGGCGGCGCGCCGCACCAAGCAGAATCCGGGAAGCGCGGTTGCACTCCTTGCGGCTTCCGCCGTGATGGCCGAGACCATTCCGCCTTGCATCAATCTCATCATCCTCGGTTTTGTCGCCAATCTCTCGATCGGCGGCTTGTTCGTCGCGGGCCTGTTGCCGGCCGGGCTGATGGCGCTGGCGCTGATCGCCGTGTCCATCATCTTCGGCAAGCGGCCGGCCTCGACGGACGAGCCACGCGCGGCGCCGGTCTCGGGCCTGTGGAGCGGCGCGATCGCGTCGTTCGGGCTGATCTTCCTGATTTTCGCGGGCTTCAAAAGCGGCTTTGCGACCGCGACCGAAATCTCGGCCTTCGCCGCGCTCTATGCGATCGTCGTCGGCAGTGTGGTTTTCCGCGAGCTCAGCCTGAGGGCGGCGACCCATTGTTTCATCCAGGCGGCGACGCGCTCCGGTCTCGTGCTGTTCATCGTCGCCGCCGCGCAGTCGCTTGCCTTCATCCTGACGCTGCAACAGGTGCCGCACGCGGTCGGCGACATGATGCTGGCGCTGTCGAAGACCAACGGCGTCTGGCTGTTCATGTTGCTGTCGATCGCGGTCCTGATCGTGATGGGTTCGGTGCTGGAAGGCGCGGCTGCGCTGATCATCTTCGGGCCGCTGTTGCTGCCGGTCGCGATCAGGCTCGGCATCGATCCCCTGCATTTCGGCGTCGTGCTTGTGATCGCGATGGGGATCGGGCTGTTTGCGCCGCCCCTTGGCTTGGGGCTATACGGCGCATGCCTGATCGGCAATGTGCCGATCGAGCAGACGGTCAAGCCCATCATGGGATATCTCGGACTGTTGTTCCTGTGCCTGCTGGTCGTCGCGTTCGTTCCGGCGATCAGCACGATGCTGCCGCGCGCCCTTGGCTACTGACAGGGAAGATCTCGTGAAAGTGCTCTTGACCCATACGCCCGAGTTCCGGCGCCAATATTACGGCGAAACCAGCCTCAAAGGCCTGCAGGCGCTGGCCGAGGTCAGCCTGCATGAGGGCGGCGACGCGCTCGACGCCGCGCGGTTGATCGAAGCGGCCAAGGACGTCGACGTCATCGTCGCCGACCGCGTGACGGAGGGGCGGGGCGAAATCTTCCCGCATCTTCCGAAGCTGCGCGCCTTCGTGCGCTGCGCGGTCGATATCCGCAATATCGATGTCAACGCGGCGTCAGCGGCCGGCGTGCTGGTGACGCGCGCATCTCCGGGTTTCGTCCCGGCGGTGGCGGAACTTGCGCTCGGCTTCATGGTCGATCTGTCGCGCGGGGTTTCGCGCGCGACCGCGGATTATCATGAGGGGCGCGAGCCCGAGGTCGTGATGGGGCGGCAGCTTGCCGGCAGCCGTCTCGGCATCATCGGCTATGGCAGCATCGGCCGCTACCTCGCGTCGCTGGCGAAGGCGCTCGGCATGGAGGTCCTGGTCGCCGATCCCTTCGTGACGATCAATGACGCCGATATTGGGCATGTTGCGCTCGATGATCTGCTCGGCCGCGCCGATTATGTGGTCTGTCTTGCGATCGCCAATGAACAGACCGAAAACCTGATCGGGCAGGCGGCGCTGGCGCGGATGCAGCCGCATGCGTTCTTCATCAATCTGTCGCGCGGCAATCTCGTTGAGGAGCAGGCGCTGGCGGCGGCGCTGCGCGAGAATCGGATCGCGGGCGCGGCGATGGATGTCGGCCGCGCGCCGGACCAGATGCCGATGCCGGAGCTTGCAAGACTTCCAAACGTGATCGCAACGCCTCATATCGGCGGACTGACCCCGCAGGCGATCGAGCATCAGGCTGCGGAGACGGTTCGCCAGGTTGCTTCCATCATCAAGGGCGAGGCGCCGGTCGGCGCCGTGAATGCCGCGCATTGGACGCGCCGTCCATGACGGGACCATCGCCGAGGCGCCTGCCGTTCTTCTACGGCTGGATCGTGGTCGCGGTGACATTCGTGACCATGGCGATCGGCGTCAACGCCCGCACGGCGTTCTCGCTGTTGTTTCCGCCGATCCTTTCCGAGTTCGGCTGGGAGCGCGGCGTCACGGCGGGCGCGTTCTCGTTCGGCTTTGTCGCCTCAGGCATCGTGAGCCCGCTGATCGGACGGCTTATGGATCGTGCCGGACCGCGCGCGGTGATGGAGCTTGGCGTTGCGCTGATGGGAGGGGGCATGCTGCTGGCGCCGCTGACGAGCGTGCCATGGCATCTCTATGTCACCCTCGGCGTGATGGTCGGCGCCGGCAGCGTCTGCCTCGGCTATTCCGGCTTTTCGCTGTTTCTGCCGAACTGGTTCGTGCGCCGCCGCGGGCTTGCGATCGGGATCGCCTTTGCGGGCGTCGGCATCGGCTCGGTGACGCTGTTGCCCTGGGTGCAGCACATGATCGAGCAGGGTGGTTGGCGCACCGCCTGCACCGCGATGGGGCTCCTGATCCTGATCGCGCTCGCGCCCATTAACCTGCTGCTGCGCAAGCGTCCCGAGGATCTCGGGCTTCAGCCGGACGGCGATCCCGCACCGTCCGCATCGTCGGCCAAGGCCGTCTCGAATATCCTCGATCCCGTCTGGGCCGGCACTGAGTGGACGCTTGCGCGCGCGCTTCGCACCGCGCGTTTCTGGTGGATCGCGCTGGGTTATTTCTGCGGCTTGTACATCTGGTATGCGGTGCAGGTGCACCAGACCAAATTCCTGCTCGATATCGGCTTCAGCGCCAGTGTTGCGGTCTGGGCGCTGGGAACGGTCAGCCTGCTCGGCATTCCCGGCCAGATCCTGCTTGGACATCTCTCCGACCGGATCGGGCGCGAGGCGATCTGGGCGATCAGTTGTGCAGGCTTTGCGATCTGCTTCGCTGCGCTGATCGCGCTGAGATACGAAGCTTCGGTGCTTCTGGTCTATCTGATGGTCGTCACCCAGGGCGCCCTGGGTTACGGCCTGACCTCGGTGATGGGCGCGGTGGTGCTGGAGATCTTCCAGGGGCCGCATTACGGCAGCATTTTCGGCACCCTCATGCTGCTGGCGCTGGCAGGCGGGGCCGCGGGCCCCTGGGTCACCGGGCTGCTGTTCGATCTGACAGGCAGCTACATCGTCGCGTTCGCAATCGCCATCGCCGTGAGCGGGCTGTCGGCGCTCGCCATCTGGCGGGCCTCGCCCGGAAAGATTCGCGCCGTTGCCGGCAAGCTGCCCAAAGCGGAGGCGTGAGCTAGAGCGTTTTCGAGCGAAGCATGCCCTCGGACTTGATCCGGGGGTAGGTACCGGTTCGCGTGAAGAAAACGCGTCAAAACAAGAGACTAGAGGTTCCGTTCCGATTCAATCGGAGAGATATGCGGGCTAGTATCAGGTCATTCCCATCGCCCTCTGCAGATCATCGATGGCGCGCAGGAAGCTGTCGGCCGGCGTGGTCTCCGGATCGATCAGGCGGTGCAAGCGGAAGCCGTCCTCCAGCGCCAGCACGATCGCCGCGGTCCAGGCCGGGTTGCGGATGGCGTTCTTGCCTTTGTCCTTTAACGTGGTCTCCACGATATCGGCGACCATCTTCCTGCGGGCGCGCAGCCGCTTGGCAAGCTCGGGCCGGCGTTTTTCGGCGCGCGCCACGAACAGCGTCATCTCCATGTGCAGAAGCGGCGAACGGCCAAGCGGGTCCTGCCGGCTGCGGTCCATGCCGCGCAACGCGGCGAGAAAATCGGCAAGATTGTCGTGCTTTGCGAGAAGATCCAGATTGCGGCGGATCGATTGCGCGACGTGATCCTCGAGCATGGCGATGATCAACTCGTCCTTGCTCTTGAAATTCGAATAGAACGCCCCGCGCGTGAAGCCGGCCGCGGCCACGATGGCCTCGATGCTGGCGCCGCCGATCCCCTGCTCCTCGAAGACGCGCGCCGCCGCCTCGAACAGCTTTTCGCAGGTATCGTCCCGTGTCGGCCTGATTCGAACTCTTGACATCGGCGCATTTTAGGACACAATGCAACTCGATACAATAATGTATTGAGTTGCATGTCATTGAGTTGCATGCCCAGGATGATTTTCCCGGACCAGGTGCGCCGGCGCGCACGGGTGCGCAGACATCCCGATGCGGCAACACATGGTGATTATGATTGGAGGTCACGATGAGCGAGCATGCGCAAGCTGCGAAGACCGAGCCGCTGTTCGATCCGCTGTCGCCTGAATACATTCGCGATCCCTATCCATTCTACGAGCGGCTGCGCAGCACCGATCCGATTCATCTCACCGAACACCACGCCTATCTCGCAAGCCGGCATGCGGAGGTCAGCCTCGTTCTGCGCGACAAGCGTTTCGGCAAGGACTTCGTCGAGCGCACCGTGCGGCGCTACGGTCCCAAGATCATGGAAGAGCCGGTCTTCCGCAGCATGAGCCACTGGATGCTGCAGCAGGACCCGCCGGATCATACGCGGCTGCGCGGCCTGGTGGTCAAGGCATTCACCGCGCGCCGCGTCGAGGACATGCGCCCGCGCATTCAGCAGATCGTGGACCAGACCATCGATGCCGTGATCGACAGCGGCCACATGGACCTGATCGAGGATTTCGCCTTCCGTCTGCCGGTGACGATCATCTGCGACATGCTCGGGATTCCGGAGGAGCATCGCGAGGCCTTCTACAAAGGCTCGCGCGATGGCGGTCGTATCCTCGAGCCGGTGCCGATGACGGCTCAGGAAATCGCCCAGGCCAATGCCGGCAATGCGCTGGCGAGGATGTATTTCGAGCAGCTCTTCGAGCTGCGCCGGCGCGAGCCCGGCGACGACCTGACGACGCAACTGGTGCAGGCGGAGGAGGACGGCAGCAAGCTCACCAATGAGGAGCTGACCGCCAACATCATCCTCTTGTTCGGCGCGGGCCATGAGACCACCGTCAACCTGATCGGCAACGGCCTGTTGGCGCTGCATCGCAATCCCGAGCAGCTCGCGCTGTTGAAATCCAACCGCTCGCTCGTCACGAATGCGATCGAGGAGTTCCTGCGCTATGATTCGTCCGTGCAGCTCACCAGCCGGGTCGCGCTGGAAGACATTGACGATCTCGGCGGCAAGAAAATTCCGAGGGGCGAGAGCGTGCTGTGCCTGCTGGGCTCGGCCAACCGCGATCCGGCGGCCTATCCCGACCATCCGGACCGCCTCGACATCACCCGTCCCAATGTGCGTCCCTTGTCCTTCGGCGGCGGCATTCACCATTGTCTCGGCGCTCAGCTTGCGCGCATCGAGGCGGAGATCGCCATCTCGACCCTGTTGCGCCGGCTGCCGGAGCTGCGGCTCGATGACGCGGACAATCCTGAGTGGCGGCCGACTTTCGTCTTACGCGGCCTGAAGCGATTGCCGGCGAGCTGGTAACGGCCACCAGC
>Ga0210406_10003270_pt1 | contig 17905 bp, 19 predicted proteins | sample IncBWC30MmetaG_FD_155454 | JGI IMG/M metagenome (GOLD analysis project Ga0210406, IMG submission 155454) | Forest soil microbial communities from Barre Woods Harvard Forest LTER site, Petersham, Massachusetts, United States - Inc-BW-C-30-M | ecosystem: Environmental > Terrestrial > Soil >... | reverse complement strand
CCCTCTAAGAATGAGGAGAGGAATGGGATGGGGCTGGATGTAAGTCACCACGCCCGCATCTCTCAGAGGGGCGGGGAGAACATTTTTTCCTTGACATCCCTTTTCATAGGATGGGCGCAATCACCGGGTCTTTGTCAGCCAGCATTTGCCGAATACGATAGGCATACAGGATTTCCATATCAGCGAGGTGCCCAAGGATCTCTAAAATGCACCATTTGTCCGGGGACGGTTTATAGCGCAACGTTTTCTCCGGCAGGCCCAACACGGCGGCAGCAATTTGTTTAGGGCTCTTCTCGGCGGCATCGAGATGGTTTTTCAGTTCGGCTTCGGTCACGAACGCCTCACTTGGTAATCGAGCAATCGTAATTCGAGTAAATTGTAAAGCGCGATGCGTGCGCGGAGCCAAGGGTCCAAGCGATGCTCGGGGGAGTGTAACCCGAAAGTTCTGTTAAATCCAACTTGGCGACACGGTCGGGGACCGTGCGATTTCATCAGCGGTGTGTCGGCGCATGGACTGCGTTCTTTTCAAGGAGGATGCCCTCACACGACCTCAAAAGGTGAGCTCCACAGGGTCAATGGTTGGGATAGAGCTCCGACGCGCCGGTGGTAAGTGAAGGGTTTGCCCGCATTCCGCCAGGGCAATGCAACGATCGTGGACGGACTGAATGCTCCAATGCGTGTGCGTCAGGATCGCCTCGTTCACGAGAAAGCCGAGCGATTCTCGGCTATACTCATGCAATTGGTGGAGATGATCGAAGAGTTGCCGACGAAGTCGGCGAGATCTTTGCCCGACTTTCCCCACATCGCCTGAGGTTGAACCACCTGAGCAGTTGCCAGTAGAATGAGATAGCGTTGAAGGTTTTTGCTCAGGAAGAAGGCGCGGTACCCAAGTGGTAAGGGAGAGGTCTGCAAAACCTTTATGCGTCGGTTCGATTCCGACCCGCGCCTCCAGATTTTCGCTGCATTTGCTTGATTTCACTGCGCTTCGTTCGCTTCCACACTTCGGGCTCGATCGGGCCCGATGGGGCAAAAAAGGCCTGATTCGGGGTGGGGGGTACGTCAAAAAGTACGTCAAAATTTTCCCCGTTCATTTCAGCGTTTCCCCGCGCCCAGCGTGGGCCCGGGCACGATTCGGGCCTCGTGGGTTGAGCAGAAACGTGATGAAAACCTCGCTTCAATTGAGCCTCTCGACCTGTAAGGCCTGGGTCCGCGCGATCTGAGCCGCTTCGTACCGGACCATCGCGCTCTTCTTGTGCTCAGCCGTCGGATGAACGTAGCGCTCGACGATGCGGATCGAGTTGTGGCCGAGGATTTTCGCGAGCGTCGCGAGGTCGATCCCCTCTTCGGCCATGCGCGTAGCGAAGGTGTGGCGGAAGTCGTAGAGAACCAAATTCAACTCCACGCCGGCCGCCTGGGCCTTCTCGCAGAGACGGTCATGCGCGTTGTTTACCCTGGAGACGTGCCGGCCAGGATTCCGCCTCGAGGGAAAGATCCAGGGAGACGTCGCGACGGCGATCGCTTTGTCGATCCGTGCGAGCTTCCGCTTCTTCGCGAGTTCGTCCGCTTTGAGATCCGCGGAGGGAGCCGCGACGATCGCCGCGCGTTCACGCTCGAGGACGGAGACATCGCCGGCCAGTCGCGCGGCGAGGATCTGGCAACTCTCGGCCGTGAGATCGAGCTTTCTTTTCGCCGCCCGAGATTTTCCTTTTCGGATGTACATCCTCCGATGCTCCAGGTCGACGTCGGCTTTTGCGAGCGAGGTAACCTCGTCCGGCCGCGGCCCTTGGTTGAGCATCAGGCGACCGAGGTCATGCAGGTCTCGATGCTTCGCAGCCAGGGTGAAATATTGGTTCTCCTCGATCGTGGTCAGAACGTGCATCCGGACTGCATCTTCGTCCGAGGGGATCTCCACGTTTCGAATCGGGTTCTCCCGAGTCCAGTGCTGCTTAATCGCATGGCCGAAGAATTTCGAGAGCGCGTGTAGATCGTGACGCAAGGTGATGTCGCGAACCTCGTGCTCTCTCAAGCGCCAGGACATGTAGGACTCGACCCGCGCTTCGTCGATGTGGCTCACGGCCTCGCGTCCGAAAAATTCCTTTGCACTCGCGAAACTGGTCGCGATCCGGCGGTAGCTGTTCGGGTGTGCGCGATAATGTGTTTCCGCCCACTCGAGAAACGCCTTCGCCGCGTCACTGAACTCGCGGATCAGAATCCGGCGTGGACCTCGGCCCTCTCGAAGTTCCCGACGATGTTCCGCCTCTTTGTCGCGCGCCTCGGTCTCGTTTCGTTGTGTGGCGGCCAAGCCGGTTGTTTTGGTGTACCGCTTTCCGTCGAGTTTGAAGTGATAATGCCACGTCCCGCCCCTGATTCGGAGTGCCATCGCTCGTGCTCCCTTCCCGCATTTGTGACTCGATCCACGCTTCGACCCGATCCTTCGGATACCAGATGACTCTGCCGGTCTTGAAATACGCTGGGCCTTTGCCTTGCGATCTCCAATCCGCGAGAGTCGCAGGCCTGAGCCCGAGGTTTTTCGCCAGCTCTTCGGGGGAGAGCAATCGCTCGCGCAGACTCAGATCTCCGTGCGGAACGATATCACGGATTATCTCCGAGTAGCCGTGATTACAATCCGAGTTGTGATCGGTCGATTTCAATTTCCGAGTCCTGCAACTGCTAACAGCCCCTTGCTTCGAAGCAGCGGGAGCGGAGATGGTCGAGATCTCCGCGTCCCGCATTCGCAACGCCGGAAGCGGATTTCCGACGTGCGCTTCACCCGAGCGTTGAAGCGGCAATGACGACGAGACAACGCCGAGTGATTCTTTTCCAGCGGGGACGGTGGGAGCTCAAACCACCGTCCCCGCCCCGACCGCTCTTCGCCCAGCCAAGGAGAACTGGGAACTGCCGGCCGACCGCGACGAGAAACAGAGCAAAGCGCCGCGGGAACTCGTTTCAGATCTCGCGCCGGTAGGACCTTCCCGCGTTCGCGATCGCTTTCATGATCCGCGCTTTTTGCGGAGACATCGGAGCGGCCGCGGCCGTAGGCGCCGGCGCAGGAGCTCGCGGCCGTTCCGGTTCCATCGCCTTCGCCGAGACGAGCTCTTTCACTCGCGGGATCTCGAGGAGCCGCGTGCGATCGCTGATTCGCTCGACGTCGGTCCAGGCTTCGTACTCCTCGAAAAATCGCTTCTGCACAAAGGGAAAGTCCTCGTCCGTCATCCGCGCATATAACTTCCACCCGCCTGTGCGACGGACGGCATCGAGGATCCGGTCGCTGAGTTGCGGATAGCTGGCAGGTTTCACGATTTCTCCGCGAGGATTTAACCGCGGGCCATGCCACCCAAAATCGGGCCCGTAGTTGCCGTGAACGTCATTGCCGACGTACTTCGAGACGAACCGCTCGACCGTTTCCCAGGCGAGCCGCTTCTCGGCCTCAGTGTCGACGACTCCGCCGGGAAGCCGTTGGATGATGTGAGGCATCCGGACCGGATAGAGACACTCGAACTCACAGCGATCGAGTGCGGCCTGCACCGCTTCCGGAGTTGCTTTCGCAGCGAGCGATGTTGCCATCGCCGCGATCGCTCCCTGGAGCGTTGGCTGATTCCCCATTTTCGCGTAAAAAAGCACCAGCATTTCAAGCACTCTTCGCGCGGGATTGTTGTTTGTCGAGGTGGGCGAACTCCCCACTGAGATGGTCTCGGAGTTCATCGCTTCTGGCATCGAGCTTGCTCCTTGGGTTGGGATTGTTGTAACGGCCGTTCAAAAACCAGAGATGATCGACGGGATCGCCGCGCGCGCGGACCTCGTCGACGATTGCGCGGAACTGCTCGAACGCGGCGAAGAGCGCGATCCCCTTCGAAGTTGCAAAGGCGCGGATCGAGTCCGCGACGACGACGATGTTTCCCTTCCGAGTCATGCCGAGGTGATCGAGGAGTCTCTTCCCGTAGTCAAGTTCTTCGGGACTGAGATGGACGATGTTGGGGTCGCCGCTCCCCTTTATCGAGCGGAGAGTTGTTTGATCGCCCTCCGGTTTTGATTTTTCGGCCGCTGGAGCCGGCAAAACTTCCAAGGGGGGTATGGGGGGGTTACTTCCATTTCCACTTCCATTTCCACTTCCATTTCCACTTCCACTTCCACTTCCACTTCCACTTCCTCCCGGGCGTGGCGAACAAACTTGCCCACGCGTGGGCGGGTTGAGTTCGAGTTGCACGGGGGAATCGTCCGCAACGGTCGGAGGAGCTGGAATCTGGGATGGTGTCTCGCGGTGATTCGGCCGCTGATGCTTTCCCCAGGTCGGGATGTAGCCGTACTCTTCACCGTCGACGACGTAATGGACTATGAACCTCGCTCGCGTGAGCTCTTCGAGGATCACTGCGAAGTCGACCTCGTCGTACGGAAGAACGTCGAGCTTGATCTCGTGCGCTCTCCATCGAAAGCGACCCTCGCGATCGGCGACGGCCCACAATCCCTCGAAGCTAATTCGGATCGGCAGCCGAGTTCGTTGCTCGAGTTGGAATAGACCCAGGTGACGGTAGAACTCAGGTTTGACGCAACGAATCTTTGTCGACATCGCTCTCCTCGTTCAAAAAAGTGCAAGTTGGCGCGCGCGCGGATCCGACGTCACGACGTCGGCGGATTTTGTTTTTGAGTTAACGGGGAAGGCGCGCTCGGCGGCCGGCGGCGAGCCCTCGGACTGAACAGGACCGGCGACAAGCCGAAACCAGGAAAGCCTAATCCCGTTCTGCTCGGCGACGCGGTTCTCGATTTGAAAATTGAGCCGGCGTAACTCAAAGAGGCGCGCATTGTATTGCTGAGCACACGCCGCGATCTCCGGCGAAGGGACCCAGCCGCCGCGGGCCTCGACCAGCAGTCGAAGGATCCGCGAGCGTTGCGTGTTGGCAGATTCCGGCGCCGGCCGCGTCATCGCGTCGCCTCGAGCTCGTCGATCGCGATGATGACGTGTTGCAGAACGGAGGCGAGTGTCTCGCCGGCCACACGTCGGACGAGAAGCTTCGCCTGGGCGATATATGCCGCGGCCGCGCGGATTTCTATGGTATGTTGGCCTTGCATCGGTTGCTCCTCGTCGCCGGGGTTGCGCTGCTTGCGTGTTCGTTTTTGCCGTCGTTGTGCTCCAGGGCCCTGCCAAAAACAGGGCCCTCTCGTTTCATGGGGACGACTCCGCGGACGTCGACTGTCCCCTCATCAGCGCGGGCCGGTCCGCCGGCGGGAACACACTCCGAAGCGGGAGGATCGTTCGTCGGCAATGGCGGGAGAAATTTCTCGATCAGTCGGCGATCGAGATCGGTCGGTTCAATCTCGCCGCGCTCGATCGCCCGGTAGCGGGCCATGCTGATGCCGCAATGGGTTGACACATCTTGTTGCCGGTACCCGGCAGCGATCCGCCTCAACTTCCAAAGCATCCCCATTCGAGCTTGATCTGCGCTCATGATTTTTTCGTCTCCCCGCTGGGCGACAAATGTAATCGAGCGCGAGCGACGAGTTTGGGTGAATCTGCGGGTGAATCTGCGGGTAAGTGCGCGGGTGAACGGGAGGGTGAACGGGAGGGTGAATGGGAGGGTAAGTCGAGAGTGGGGATCTAATTGGCGAGTCGTTTCACGGACTTCCGGTACTGCTTCACATAACCCACCACGGAATCGCCGCTCCTTCTGAGGGCACGGCCGATGAAGTCATAGAGCTCTGGGGCGCCGAGCATGTGCAGGCGGGCAAAAAAGTCCGCTCGATCCGCATCTCCAAGCTTTTCAACAATCTCCGCCAGAAACCCAAACTCAGGGTGCGCTCGCCTCACCGTTGTTTCATTCGTGCCACCCGGGTAGAGCTTCTGAACGCGCTGCAGTTCGGTGTACCACGTGTGAATGTTCTTTCCGAGTTCGACTTGCCAAGCTATTTCTTCGGAGCTCCGATCGTCGACCTCGCCCTGGGGTCCCGGCGGGGGTTGACGGGAAACAACTCGGTCTCCGATCTGTTGTGTCTTTCTCCGTCGCTCCGCTGCGCTCTCGTCTTCGTCCACGGCGCCGGCCGATTCACTCGATCGCATGTCTTCACGAACGGCCGCGATCGTCTGAGTTGGCGGAAGCGGAGGCGCTTCGAGTTCCGCCTCGCACACAAGCCGCTCCCACTCTTCCGCAAACGAGAGACGGAAACGTTCGTCGAAGGACGCCGTCCAGGCGGGACGGCCCCAGAAGTCGCACAGCGCGCGCAGCGAGTTCTGATTAGTTGTGATGTGGTGAGGCGCGGCGTGGAGCGCCTCCTGGAAGAGCAGATTCGACGACAGCAGATCCGCCGACGAGGACCTTCGCGCAATTTCGGCGACAGGTTTGAACCGGTCCCGGATGCGCGATCGCGTCCGCGCTAAAAGAGCTTCCAAGTAATACCAGAGCGCCCCGTCGATCCGCTCGCGCTGGGTTCGACCGATGATCGATTTCCGGGATTGCGGATCATCCGCGTCTGGGATCGATAGGGCGTGACTCTCCTCGGCCTCCGCGTTTCGATCTTTTGAGGCGTATGGGAAGAAAGCGACGTCGTAAATGCGTTTCGCTTCTCTCTCGAAATCGGATCGGGTGAGTCGCGAAGCAGCTTCCAGCTTGCGCTGGAACTCCTCGAACTCGAGGATCAGTGGACTTTTTACGTCGTCGGAAGACATCGATCACCCCTCGTGTGATCTCTCTCAAATCTGAGACCTCGGAGTGGGGGAGCCGAGAGTGCTCCCCCGTCACTCGCTGCGCGATCTGGCCAGACCGCACAGAGAGCTATCCGAGGACGGTTTTGAAAAACCGCGGACGAGTGTACCTCTAACGCGACATGTGAACTGTCGCATTCCTGTGGAAAAGCTGTGGAGGACTTGCGGTTTCGAAGTAGGATGAAGCCGATCGGCCTGGAGACAGGATGACGCTGCAATGTGTTCGATGCATCGCTGTGCACGGCGCCCCTGGATGCGTCGCGACTCACGAAACTGAGACGGGCGCGCCTTCATGCACTTGGCATCTGGACGGTGAGCTCTGCCCAATCGAGCAGCGACAGCAGCGCGCTTCCAGAAAAAAACCACCGGAGGAGACGCCTCCGAACGCGAACGACGTCAACTCCGAAAAACCAGCAAGCGAGCAAAAGAGCGGGGTAACTACCATGAAGACTCCCGAAACAGACACGAATATCGCGCCGAAAATCTGCGCGAAGCCGGGATGCACGATCGAGCTCGGCCCCAAAAACCGGAGCGGGAAGTGTGCTGCTCACTTTCACTGGACGGCGCCCGGGGAACGTACCTCGAGCGCGAGCAACGGGCATGCGGCCGCGGGCTCAAACGGTGCAGCGAATGGATCGGCGAAGAAGACAAACGGCAGCAACGGACACTCATCGACGCCGACAAACGGGCACGCCGCGGCGCCGGCCGGGAGCAACGGACCGGCCGCGGTCCTTCCCGAGCTCGCCGCGGATCGCGTCGACCAGCTCCTCGCGACCCTCCCGGCCGGCGACAAAGAGCGACTCGCTCGCGCATGGCTCCGCGGGACACTCTGACGCCGATCGCGGTCGACGACTACACGCGCACACACTGAAGCGCTGTCCGCCCAGGATCGCGCCGAAGTACTCGAGCGTGGCTTTGGACTGCCACGAAAATGCGCTCGCCAAATCGCCTCCAAACGCGCGGAAGTGGCACGTTATTTTGGCGTGCTCGGGAAGCCGCGCGGGGCAAGGGTTTTCGCCAGTCGCCACGCCGAAAAAGATTTTCTCTCGAGCGTGACGTCTCTCACGCGCGTGGGCAAAAGTGGGAAATCACCGCTGCACTGCAACGTGAAGGCCAAACCCTTGCGCTGGAAAATGCTCGCGGTCGCCGTCACCCGTGCCCACCCCCGCCCAACCTAGTACCTTTTTGTCCAAGTGGGAAAGTACGTCCATCCTTTGGCCGAAAGTGGAAGCTGGCTGCCCTGGGCTCGCCTCGATGCGTCGCGACACGACTTGCTCGAGTCGTCGACCTGGGACTTGCTATCACGTTGCCGGCGGGATTCGTTCTCGAGAAGCGCACGATCTCCGTGTCGACAGGACAGATCGGCATCCGTAAAGACGGCGAGGATGCCGATCCGTGTCCGAACGATGGCGAGATGATGAACCGCGTGACCTGGAAAGATGCTTATCTCGAGAGCGCGGACTCCGGACACGAGCTCATGCTGGCATTGATCGAGTCAGTGAAGTTGCAGAATCACTATGCCGAACTTCTCAACGATCACGACGCTGGCAAGCGCGCGACGTTCTCTTGTCCGGCCGAACGGATTGAGCGGTTGAAACGGGTGCGGCACAATTCCCGAGGTCAACGATCGATGATCACTTTGACTTTTTCTTCTTTAGGTTTGCTGTCCTGCTTTTCCGACTGCTTGTCAGCCTTCCGTGTGGCGAACGCTATCGACCGTAGCTCCTCGAAAGCATCGATCGACAGCGACTTCTTCTTGAGACGAGTTTGGGCTGTGCGGATCATTGCGGCCGCCGATCCCCGCAGTGGATGCTCTGGATCGAACACGGCGAGCTGCGTGAGAGCGTTTTTCAAACAGCGATCGATTTTCACTTGCGAGACCGCGAGATCGGTCTCGCCGACGACTTCGGCCGCGATCTTTCTGGGGAGTTCGCCAAAGCGCCGGCGGATCTCGCGGACGATCGCATGGAGGTCCTTCTGGACTTTCTCGATCGAGACGAGCTGCTCACGCTTCTCGGTGAGGAGCATCTGTTTCATCTCGACTTCGATCGCGAGGATTGTGTTTTTGGCGACGCCGACCGCCGCGGTCGCGCTCGTTCCCGGCGGATTGGCGCGCTCAGCGATCTTTCGCTGAAGGTAGCAGATGTACCATCTGCAGCAAGCGCCGAGATCGTAGCGCCCTGGTGCGACCAGGGGCATTCCTTCGTGACGCAAATCGTATATCCGGCGCGACTTTAAATGGATCACGTCGCCCAACTCCACGATTCCGACGATTCGCTCCGGGCTCGAGCTGTTCGGCCGCGCGCTCTTTTTGCGCGTCGCGGGATGATCCGGCTTTTTCTTCCTCGAGGTTTTCTTTGAGCTCTTCACGGCTTTGCTTTCGCGGTTCTGCTCCGCGCTTTTGCGGTGCGCGCTCTCGATGCGGCCTTCGACGCTTTCAGCGCGGATGCGCGTCGCTCTTTTTTCGTCATAGCTGCAGCTCGCGACTTTCCGCCCTTGCGGCCGGCGATCGCACGTTTCTTCGATAACTCAAAGAGTTCGCTCGGCTTAAGCATCGTGCCACGGTGAAGATAGCATGGTGAGCGCACTTCAGTGCCTTGACGCGGAATCCGCCCCGTTCCATACTCCATCCTGAAACAAAGCGGCGAGCCAGGTCGGGCGCCGTCTCTTCGGGCTGAAACTCCAGACCCGCACCCCATCCCAGACAATTCAAAACTTCGTGGTCTGCGCTCTTGCGCGGCCGAAACGAGTGCATTGAACACTCGTCTCAGCCTGACCACCACGGAACTGGAGTTTCCAAGATGGCTGTTTTCAAAAGTACACTCTCTTCGTTCGCTCCCGAACGTCCCCACACCGGCCGCATGATCGAGGCACTCTTCGCGATCGTCGGATATGCCGAAACCATCTCAACCTCAAAAGCTCCTCAGTTCGATCCCGAAGACGACATCGAACTCGAGATTCGCACGCGAACCGCGAACATCCTAGCGATCGACGAGATCCTGGACGGATCACGGAGGTCGCGGATCATTCGAAAATGAGAGTGCTCACTTCGAAAGATCTCAGCGGTCGCTGCTTTTAATCAATTGTGGACACCACGGCGAGCGCGGCGCCATACTTATCTCACAACAAACAACGAGCCGGCCGAGTGCTGAAACACCCGACCAGCCCTGACCAAATCGCCTTTACAGGAGGCAACATGGCTTCTCACAGTGTAATTCCCCGAGACACTCAGTTCCTTCACGCAGCTCTCCACAACTGGCAGAAACGAAATCGCACCGCGAGAACGTTTCTCGAGCTCTCGCCGGCCGAGCAAAGCGAGATCATGGGCGACGCCCAGGACCTCAAACAGAACGCGGCGACGGAGCTGGAACGCGCAACCATCGAGATCTTCGTCTCGCATGACGTCGACGTTCACGCCGCTCTCGCGATCGCGAAGGTACGCATCCGGAGGAAACTCATGAGGAAATTCGGAATTGTTGCTGTAGCAATGATCACAGTCGTCGTCGCCTCGGTCGCCTGGGGGCAAACGACGGCGCCGAGCATGACCGTGTTCGGACTTGAACTCGGGAAGCCTTTCACCGTCCCAGAGTGCTCGCTCCATAAGCTCGGACGGAAAGATTATGTCTATGCCGGGGACGACAAGGCTGTTTGCTTTGAACTGAATTTCGTTCACCACAAGAGCGATCCGCGATCGATCCCGGTCACCGATGGCGCGGTAGCGCTGCGATTTCCGATAGAGCAGCCGATGGTCGTCAGAGACGTAGCTGCGTCCGTCATAAAGGGGAATCTCGAATCGGTCGAGATCAGCACTGCGGGCATCAGCGATGAAAGCGTGATCCTGGATATGCTCGTGAAAAAGTACGGAAAGCCATCTTCGTCGAGCGAAGGATCCGCGCAGAGTGCGATGGGAGCTCAGTTTCCCACTCTGCTCGCGGTGTGGCATTTCTCGGACCCCGATCTCACGGTTTTGTACAAGAGCGTCGACGGGCGCTTCAATCACGGCTCGATCTCGATTCAGACTCGCACCGCGATCATGACCGGAGCGGCGAATCTTCCGAAGGAGCCAAAACTGTGAAAAAGAACTCGATCGCAAAGCGCGCGCCGAAACCAAACTCCAACCCGCACACACGAACCGCGGCACTCGCCCGCGCGTATGAGGCAGGACGGCAGAAGGGGCGAATGGAGCGAGAGGCCCTGGAGGATCGGATATTGGAAGATCTCGGCAACGTCGGAGAGGTCGTCGCTGAATTGCGAACCCGCTACCAACTGCGGATCGCGGAGAGCGCTCGTCGATCGCGATCGAGCTCGAGCCCGCGGTGCTAGACTCGCCGCATGGGTATCGCACGACGTCGCGGCCGCCCGCGCTCAACAGCTCGCTTTATAACTGAAACCTCCAACCATCAGGAAGTCGAACACCGCGGCCGTCCGCGGAAGTGGGCGGAGATCCCGCTCGCCGCTTGGATGATCGCGAGCGGAATCCGCGCAGAGGACCTCGCGGATCGGCTCGGGGTCGATCACTCGACGGTCTATCGCTGGTTTCGAGGCGAGCAGAACCCTACACCCACCACAGCTAAGGCGATCGCGGAAATCGCGCGGAGGTCCGGCCGAAAACTCACGCTCGAGGACATTTTTAACCCGTTCTCGGATTACTATTTTTCGCCGCGCCCGAGCGTGAGCGGTTTGAGCGAGTCTCCTTCTCGCGAGCCCGCGGGTCGATCGCGTCGTGACCGAGAGCTTCACGGCCACGAGCGCTCTCGCGCTTCACTTCCCCCGCGCTAGCCTCATTGAGATCCCCCTCGAGAGATCGCTCGTGTGACCGCTTTCGGATTGTTCGCGACGTGTGAGAGGACGATCTTCCCCGCTGCTTTGCTCGAGAGGTGCTTCAGTACTAGGCCTTCCTCCAGCCCCAGGTTCATGTTCAAGTCGACGCCGTTCGATCCGGATCCGTGCGTGACGAGTCCGCCCTCGGCGAACCTGGGGGCATACATCCCGCGGATCGAGCCGACGTTTAATCCGCGGTTCATTCGCGCGAGCGTGTCGGCGCCGATGTCGCGGACCGAGGACGCTCGCATGACGAACTCCCCGGCCGACAGTCGCGCCGGGATCGAGTCCGACGTTCCCGTCCCGGGACCCGACACGAGTCCGCCGCCGGCCGCGCCGAAGAGCCCGAGGATGCTACCGAGTCCGCCGCCTCCGCCACCGCTGCTATCACCGCTCCCGTCGTCTTGGCTTTGCGTGACGGACTTCAGAAGCTTCTGCGTCACGATCTGAACGAGCAATTGCGCGACGATCCGCTGGATCGAACTGACGACCGAGTTCGCGAGCTGCGCGAATGCGTCGCCGACTCCATGAACGTGATCGATCGTCGATCCTAGGAAGTTTGTGAGATCTCCCGCGATCGCCTGGGATGCCTGATCGTCAAACGTCTTCATACTGACGCTTGATTTTTGTGCCGCGATCGCGATCCGGTCGACACTCCTCGCGTAGTCGTCGGCCTCTTTGACCTGATCGGGAGTGATCGCGGCCGCTTTCATCTGAGCGGCGATCGCCTGGAGGACGGGGATCCGCTGGCGCTCGAGCTCCAGGACCTTTACCTGGGCGACGATCGCGATATTTTTGAGCCGGATGTCCGCTTCGTCATCGGAGAGAGCCGCGGTCGCATCCTGCCCGCTGCTCTTGATGCCGGCGAATTGCGCCTTCTGCGTCTCGGCCGACTTGAACTTCGCGACCATCGCGTCGATTTGATCCGGAGCGATTCCCGCTTCGCGAAGTGTCCGAGCCATCTCGACGGCCTCGGCCTCGATCCGCGCCTTCGCCTCGTCGAACTTGAGCCCCTGGGCCTGGGCGATCTTCGACTGATAGTCGAGAGTTTTTTTGTCGAGCTCGTCCTGTTTTTGGGCTTGCTCGTTTGTTAGCTGCTGCGCGGTTTTCGCCGCGTTGACTTTCGCGATCGCGATCTGATTCGCGAGCCCCGCGGCCTTCGTTTGGTTCGCGATCTCCTCGGCCTTGTCCTTCGTCGGAGCGGAGAGAACTCGCGATCGTTCGCCCGTGAGCGCGTCAATATCTTTCTGGGACGACTCGGCCGCGAGCTGTTTCTTGCGCGCGTAGTACGCCGCGAGGGACTCGATTCCCTTCACGTAATCGGCCTCGTTATCCTGATCGAGCTTCGCGTGCTGCGCTTTGTAGAGACTGAGCTCGTTCGCGAATCCCGCCTCGATCTGCGCGAGTTTCGCTTTGTTGACCGCGTTGCGCTCCGTCTTCGCCTTCTCCGCGGCGTCGGCCATCGCTTGCTTTTCGGCGTTGTACTGCTCTTGCTCGAGCTCTTTCTTTTTCGACTGAGCATCCCCGAGCTTCGCGGCGTCGTCGTCGGTCCAGGAGATCTCAGTCCCGCCGGTTCCGAGGATCCCCAGGCGAGCCGCTCCCCGCTTGCTGTCGAAGTCGTCGATCGTCTTCTGGACCTTTTCGAGCTCGGTCCCGAGCTGTTTGATCTCGGCGACCTGCTTGTCGGCGCCTTTGAGTCCGATCAGCTCGAACGCTTTACCGAGCTGCTTGATGTGCTCCGCGCGCTTCGCGATTTCGGTGTTGATCTGGACCTCGGTCTTATAGCTCTCCTTCATCGCGTCCGTGTAGATGTACGCGTCCGCGATCATCGTCGAGACCTTTTCCGCGACGTGCGCGATCACTTCGCCGAACCCGATCGCCGCGGCGACGGGGAACGCGGCGTTGAGAAGCGGTGCGAGGAGTTCCGATCGCGCGAGGATCCCCGTGAGTCCGCGACTGAGATGAACTCCCGTCTCTTCGGAGAGGAGCTTTGCGCCTTCGCGCGCCTCGCGCATCGATCGGCCGGCGCCGGCCTCGGCCGCTCCGAGTTTTTGCGCGGAGGTTCCCGCGTCGTCCTGGGTTCGCTTGAGTTGCTGGAGTTGGAGCGAGAGCTCTTTGATCGCCGCGGAGACGCCCGTGTCTTCGCCCGTGATCTTTACTTTGATTTCTGGAGCTGGAGCGCTTCCCATGTCGTGCCCTCGCTGATCTCAGGATGTTCGTGTGTGCAACGTTTGAAAACAAACGGCCGCGAGATCCGGTTCGTTCCCGCGGCCGCGAGTGCAGCGAAGGTTATTTCTGGACCTGGGCGACGACGAACGCCGGCGGATATTTCAGGACGATGTCGGCGAGCATGAACGTGGTGAGTTCGATCATGCCCTGTTTCTTCAGCCTGAACGGATCGACGACGAGCTCGAATCCACTTCCCCACATCGAGATTTGCATCGTCGACCACACGCCGACAATCAGTGCATGATTGTTCGAGGTCGATCCGCGGACTCCAGTTTTCGGAACCTGATTCGAGGATCGCGCCATATAGCCAGCGACCTCGTCGTTGTCCGTCCACACCGGAATAGCGATCAGGTTCGCGAGACGAGTCGTGTTCTTCAGGTCGGTCTTGATCCCCGGAGTCGTCAGCCAGCCGGGATCCCCGAGCTGATCCGCGTTTACGTCCTCGAGATCCTCGAGCATCTTCAGGACGTCGACGTACGCGACAGCGCCGCCGTTTCCGCTATCAGCCGCGACAACGAAAGCCTGGACTCCTGTCGTATTCATGAGCCCGAGGGGAGAGCTCCCGCCGGTCGGTCCCGCGATCGCGCCGAAGTCGAGCGCCAGCGCCATGTCCTGCGCGAGATCCCGTCGGACCGTCGTGTCGACATCGATCACAGCCTGGGCGAGCAGTTGCCGGGAGTAGCTCGTCGAGGACTGATACGTCTTCGGCGAGCTGAGAACCTGTCCGAGCGTGAGGTTCGAGTCCGCGACGTCGGAGCCGGGATTTTCAGCGACCCAGGATCCGGTCGCTTTGCCGGTCTGTTTCGGGAAAGCGACGTTGTCTCGGAGTCCGGTCACCGTCGTCGCGCCGAGTTCTTTCACGCGCATGCGGTTGTACAAATAGTCGAGAAAGTCGCCGGGCTTCGTAAACTTCAGCTCGGTTCCGGTCGTCGACGTTTTCGAATCGAGACCCGCGCGCGTCGAGATGCTCTTCGTGCCCTTACGCGCGAACTCTCCTGCAGACAGGTTCCAAGGAACAAGGACGCCTCCGTAGCGCTTCCCCGTGACGTGCTTCTCGAGCTCTTGCGAGACCTCGAGCTCGAAGCAGTTACGCTCCGCTCGCTCGCTGCCCTCCTGATTGTCGGCCGAGACGAGGATCGCGCGCGCCAAGGAATATTCCCTGAGCTCTTTTTCCGTGAGTGTGAAGCGCGGCGTTGCTTGCCGCTCCGCCGTCGGTCGTGATGCCGTTGCCGTTGCCATAGAAAAATCCTCTCCGTCATGTTCGGCCGACACTTCGACCGAATGGTTTTCAACAAACTTTGGTTTCACGGGGAAACCGCGCTCCCCCGCTTTTCGGTTGTGCCCGACGGAAGGATCCGCGGGAACCGCGACCGAACTAGCCTCGAGCGGCGTCCAGGACGTTGCCCGATAAGTGTCGCCCTCGTCCTTCGAGGACTTCTCGAGCGTGTACTCGTTAACCGCGTACCCGACCGAGATATATTTTCGGATCCCGTCGACGACGTCGCGCTTCACTTCCTGCGCTTTCGGGTTCCGCGAAAACTGGACGACGCCGCGAAGGACCTTGTTTTCGAGCCGGACGTCCTTCACGATCCCGACGATCGCATGTGACTCGTGTGAGTCCAGGAACGAGAGCCCTATCTTTGCCCTGGAGAGATCGACCGCTTCCGGCGAGTGATCGAGGATCTCTTTCCCAAACCATCGGCGAACTGGAAACTCGGAGGAGATCGCGATCTCGAAGCGATCAGGATCCGCGAGGTCGCCATCAGCTCGCCCCGCGATCGACGGGAGCCTTCTGAACCGTGCGATCTCAAACTCGCGCGTCTCCATAAGAGGACCTCTGGCAGTGAACTTTTGGGGATTGTCGCGGGTCCGTCGGATCGACCGGCCCGAAGAAAAACCTTCGAAGAACTTTTTTCAGTCCAGCGCAGCGATCGTGTCGACAGTTTTTTCGACTGCGATCGGATCGAACGCCTGGAGAGCTTTGCCCAGGTTCTCGATCTCGTGTGCTGCCACTATCAGCCGATCCGCGAGCTCGCCGACTTTACCGTCGTGAATTGCCTCGAGAGCCCTGTCGCTCGCATCCGCCGCGCGCGTTACAGCCTCGACGAGATGCGATCGATCTGCGCTCATCTTCGTGGCAACGTCCGCCGCGCGAATGAAAAGTGCGAGCAAGTCGGGACGGTCCTCGACCGCAGTTCGCAATACGGCGTTTGATTGAATCAGCTCGAGGAGCTGAAGCGCGGGCTCGCTGATGGTGGGGGAGTGCACAACTGTCTCCACTGTACTCGCAGTTGCAAATTCCACGCCGCCGCGGATCGAGCCAGGGTTACAGAAGTGCTTCGCGCCGAGAAGTCTTGCTCTCCACTGCAACAATCTCTTTCCGCAATTGCCGGACGCGAACGAGTCGATATTCCGCGACGTCCGAGGTAGATCCATCGTCATCGACCGTGCCATGAAGTCCAGGGTATGCGAGGAGACGTTCCTCGCCGGTCTCGTCTCCGACTGCGACGACGTTGATCCTCTCGGGGAACTTCCCGTCTAGATTTTTCATAGTGTTTTTCCTTTCCCTGCTGAGGTTCCGAAGTGTGACCCCCCTGGGGGGTACGTCAAAAAGTACGTCAAAAAGCGCGCCGATCAGGGAAGAGCGTAGAGGGGAAACGGGTTAGAGATGCAACCTCAAGGTCTGCAAAACCTTTATGCGTCGGTTCGATTCCGACCCGCGCCTCCAATCTTTTCCTGCAGTCAATTGAGTCTGGTGCAGTTAGCTGCGATTATGTGCAAGATGAGGGTGTCGAGGGCAACCTAAGCGATAGCTGGACGCCGGATGCCGTGGCCGGCGACATAGCTGTTGCGCCGGGCATTATCGGAAGACTATCCCCGTCGAAATGCGCGCAACGTTCCTGTTCTGGCTGTAGTTCGTACCGGGTACTCCTCCGATGGTGAACCTGGTATAGACCCAGTCCGCTTGAGCGCGGATCGCAATGCGCGGCTTCAGCCAGTAATCAATGCCGCCGCCTGCGGCAAAGCTAAGAGCATGGTTGGACCGAAAAGTTTGAATGCTCCCCTGGTTTCCGAAGTTTTCGTTCGAGACGTGGCTCTCCCCAACCAGGAAGTGTGCAAAAGGGCTGAACCTTCCTCGTGGTGAAGAAACCTGTGGCCCAAACAAATACGAATAAGAGCTACCGCTTGCCGGAACCGAGTTTGCGCCATTGAGTTCTGGGAAGGTGTAACGGGGATATAGACCGGAGAAGTCGGCGGCCACTCCGATCCACGGGCGCATTTTGAAGTTTACGGCAGCGTTCCAACCGTTCGCCCCTCCGTTCGAGTTGACCAAACTGAAGTCGGGTCTCTCATACGTATAGCCGCCAAAAACCTCGACGCGATCTGAGATTTGTGTCTGATCGGATTGCGCGGTGACGAAAGAACCAAGCAGAACGACTGCGAGAACGGATAAAGAGGCAGGACGCATGGGTTGCTCCTTAGGCGTCAGAGTTCTCAAGTCGGATGCACCGCTCCGAGCAACAAGTTGTACGCTCACCCCTCTCGAAAACCTTGATTCACTCGGAGTAAAGGTTCAACGTCTTGAGCGATTCTATTTGTCCGGCAATGGTAGGCGCAACGCGAGGGCAAATTATTTGAACACGCTTTGTTCACATAATTGGTGATCGGGGTAGGGACAGCCGTGTGCGAACCGAAAGCTGTTGGAATGTTGGAATAACCACTGGGCAACTGGACAACTGCTAAAGCCTTCTCATCTGAGGAGTACTTCACCTTATACTGGAGGGAAATTTGGGATCGGGTTGCATGCGCTTTCGGTCCCGACCTGCTTGAGGACTTCATGACCGCGCTAATTGATGCTATTAACGTAAAACGAAAGACGTTGTTTGAGCTTGAAAACACTCCTTTCTGCTGCCTGGAAGCAGACGTAAACACGCCTACCGCTCGCGGCGGCCAGACCCTGGTGCGCCTGAAGATGCGTAACCTTCTCACGAACGCGGTCTTTGAGAAGACATTCAAGGCAAGCGACAAATTCAAGGAACCGGACCTGCAGTCGGTACAGGCTTCCTATCTGTATAGCGATGGGGATGGTTCTCATTTTCTGGACCAAGAAAGCTACGAGACCGTCACTCTTAACGGTCAGATGGTCGGGGACGCATTGGACTT
>Ga0210406_10003269_pt1 | contig 17912 bp, 18 predicted proteins | sample IncBWC30MmetaG_FD_155454 | JGI IMG/M metagenome (GOLD analysis project Ga0210406, IMG submission 155454) | Forest soil microbial communities from Barre Woods Harvard Forest LTER site, Petersham, Massachusetts, United States - Inc-BW-C-30-M | ecosystem: Environmental > Terrestrial > Soil >... | reverse complement strand
AGGAAGAGCGCGACGCCCTTCCGGCCGAGCCCAGCGCCGAGGGCCTGGCCGCCGCCGAGACCGAGCAGCGGCGGGCCCAGGGGGCGGTCGACGACCTGGATTCGGCCATCATCAAGGCGCAGAACGACGTGGCGCGCGCCACGGTCGAGCGCGAGAGCGCCCTGGCGCGCCTGGGCGGCGCGCGCGAGGCGCAGGCCGAGCACCACAAGCTCACCGACGACATGGCGCAATGGCGCCTCCTGGCGAAGGCCCTTGGGCGCGATGGCCTGGTAGCACTATCCATCGATGACGCCGGTCCCACGATCTCCGGCCTCGCCAATGACCTGCTGCTCACCTGCTACGGTCCCCGGTTCAGCATGCGCTTCGACACCCAGGCCGAGACCCGGGATGGCAAGCTCAAGGAATCCTTCGACATCCGGGTGTTCGACGGCGAGCAGGGGGAGGAAAAGTCGATCCGGGGGGCGACCAGCGGCGGCGAGCGAATCCTGCTCAACGACAGCCTCACCCGCGGCATCGCCCTGTTCAAGGCACGCGAGTCGGGCCAGCAGTTCGAGGCCTTGTTCTCCGACGAGTCCGACGGCGCCCTGGACCCCGAGCGCAAGGAGCACTTCATGCGCATGAAACGCAAGGTGCTGGAGATCGGCGGCTACACCGTCGAGTATTTCATCACCCACACCAAGGAGCTATGGGAAATGGCCGACCACATCATCGACCTGCGCAAGCTTCGCGCCGCATGAGCACGCCGAGCCCGAGCGCAGCCGACTACCTGCGCGCTATGCGTTGCCCGGTGTGGGTCCAGCCTCAGACCTTCGGCCTCTGGACTATCCAGCGCCGGCGGTATGACCATGAAGCGTTCCGTCTCCTGGTCGGCCATCCCTACCAGACCGCGCTGTGTCGGCTCACCGACGCCACCATGCTATCGGGCGGCGCAACGGTGATGGAGGACAGCACCCAGGAGCTATCGCGCCACCTGCCAATCCTGCTGGCGGCGCGCGGCCGCGTCCTGGTGAGCGGCCTGGGCCTGGGATGCGTGCTGCGCGGGCTGCTCGCCAATCCTGCGGTCCGCCACGTCGACGTGGTGGAGGTCGACCAGGAGATCATCGACGCCATCTGGCCGGAGTTCGCGCCAGATCCCCGCTGCATGATCCACCACGGCGACGCGCTCACCTGCGCATGGCCGCCCGGCACCCGCTGGGATTTCGCCTGGCATGACGTGTGGTGCGAGGGCGACGGACAACTCCACCTGCTGCACCTAAAGCTCATCACCCGCTACAGGGCCATGGCCGAGCAGCAGGGTGCCTGGCAATTGCCGCGGCTGGTAAAACGGGTTTCCAGCTTGCCGCTTGTCGGAGCGTCGAGGTCTCGCAGCCGGAGGGCGGCATGAAGGCGCTCACTATATTCATGTTCTTTGGCTGCACCCTCACGGCTCTGCTGATCCCCCTGCATCGTGGAGATACCGACACCAGCCGCATATGCGCCGCGATCTTCCTGGCCGCAGCCGCGATCATCATGGGGTTGGCACCCTAGCCGTCGTCCGGCCCCTGGAGCTTCATCGTCTGATTGATGTGCTCGATCAGCGCCTTTTCGATGAACAGGGTGAAGACGCGCTTAGCCCGCGGGCTCCAATGCTCAGGCGGCTTCCAGGGGACCATCGCCCATTCCGGGCGGAAGGTGTGGACCAGCACCTGCATGTCGTCCGAGGGCAGCTTGTTGAACGCCTCGGCTACCCGTTGCATGCGGGCGACATCCGAAAGGGGGGGGTAGAACTCCGCTCCCTTGTACAGGGATTCGGTGAGTGCCGCCAGGATGTCGCCGAGCGGCCGGGCGCTCATTACGAGGGCGGCGCCGGTGTCGCAGCCGAGAGTTCAAAATGCGGGATCTCGGCGTCGTCGTGCATGATGATGTCCCAGAGGTCCTTGGGAATCTCGATGCCCTTCATGTGCAGCACGGTCGCCATCATCACCACGGTGCGGCGGGCCGATTCGCCGCGCTGGCGGAGTTCCGCAATTTGATTGTCCTGGTCCTGGACCTTGATCCTGGAATCGCGGTGATCGTCCTCGCATTTCTTCATCCGGGCCTCCTGGGAGACCCGCGCAGCCTTGGCAGACCGGAGCGCGAAGAACAGGACCACGGCGGCCACCATGAGCATGAACACCGGCAGGCCGGTGCCGTCGCTCACGGCGACGTGGAATTCCTTGACCCAGCCCAGCGCGCCATCCATTGAGGTCTCCCCATCCTTGTACGTTTTTAGTGGTGGGAAAAAATCCCGTACAACGTGCCCAAGGTTCCAGCAGCAGCGATCACGGACAATATGATTGCGGCGACCAGGCCGATGCCGCTGCGCGCGCCTCGTTCAGTATCGTTGTTGCTGACCAGCGGCTTTAAGGCTACTTCTATTTTCTCTATAGCGGCGCGGACCTCTGAATGCGTCGCATATTCACCGCGCTCGTTTTGAATCTGCTCGCGCAGCCGGTTGTTCTTTTCCTCCTTGTAGGCCTCGATCTGGCGGGCCAATTCAAGGGCTTTTTCCTCGCCCTCGGCCTTGACTTGAAGGGCCCTTTGCGTGGCGGCGGTGACTTCCGAATACCGCCTGTCCCGCTCGGCCGCCAACTCCTTGTCGGCGGCACGGAGTGCGGCAACGTGCTCTTTGAGCGAGACATAATTTTCGGTGTTTAACCACCTGAACATTTCACGCCACCAGGGGCGGCAGTGTCAGCTTGGCGATGCCGGCCAAGTAAAGCTCAGAGTGATGCCATCCGATCAGCCGCCCCCAAGGATCGGCCGGCGCCGGCGGTTCGTGGAGCGCCGTCAGCGGCCGGCAATGCTCGCCCCAATTCGGCACATCAGGCACCGGATCCCGCGCGAACAGGTCGCTGCCGTTGCGGAAGCTGTACCAGGAGGGCACGCGCCGCAGCCAGCCGTTCAGGGTGTCGAGTCCCGGCCGCGGCGAGCCCATGAGGACGCAGGCCTGGACGGGCGTGCCGCGCGCCAGGGCGAAGGCGGCAAAGTCCGAGGCCTGGGCAGCCCCTAGGCTATGCCCGGTAATGATGAGCAGGTAGCCGGCCGGGATCAGCGGCGCGATCTTGGCGTATAGCGCCTTGGTGCCCTCGAAGAAGCCGTGGGCGACCATCCCAAGCTCGGCCTCATCGTCCGGGATGGCCGCCTCCAGGTCCTTGAAGAAGTCCTCTGGCGTGGTGCTGCCGCGGAAGGCCACCACCACCGCCCGGTCCTGCGGCCGCACCTGCACCCCGACGTAGCTGTCGGCGTAGTCGGGGCCGGTGAACAGGGCATCCCAGAGCGAGCTACTGTCGTAGATCGCCTGGGAGCCTAGGACCGCCACTTGCAGGACCGTCAACATCAGCCGGCGGCGGCCGCCTTTTCAGCGGCAGCGATGGCAGCCGCAGCAACAGCCTCGTCGGCCTGTAGCTCGGTCGCCATGTCGATGCACTGCTGATCGGTCGGCGGCGTGCCGCTCTTGAGCATGGCGAAAAGCGCCTGGCCAGCGGCGACGGCCGAGGGTATGCCCTGGATCAGGGCGGGGAGAAGGATCGACAGCAGTTGGATCAATGCAGCGGACATGGGATGCTCCTAGTGGGCTGCCGTGGCCGGGACCAGGCTGCTCAGGGTAGCCAGCTTGGTAATGAGGTCGGCGGTCGAGCAGGTAGTGGCCGTCGTGGAGGTGCAGGCCAGCACCAGTTGAGCGGCCGAAGCCACGGCAAGCGCCGCGTTGTTCATCTTCGTCGCCGTGGCCGCGTCGACGGTCTTGGTCTGCAACAGCGACGGGATGGACTTGATCGCCAGGTCGGCGGTGGTCTCGGCGGCATAGGCGGTCTCGCGGGCCGCGTTGGTGGTCGACGACGTGGTGGTGGCGCAGCCGAGCAGCGCCGCGGCGCCGATAAACAAGGCCGAGGCCAGAATACACGTGAGTTTCAGTTTCATGCGGGGACTCCTGGAATGCGAAAAGGGCGCCCTTGCAACAGGGCGCCCTACTCTGCCGTAACGACCAAGGCCTAGCCAGCCTTTGGGGCCGGTGTGGCAACCGCGGCGGCGACCGTCGGCGCCGGTGCGGAGGCGGCAATGGTGCTGCTGCCGCCGAAGGCCTGCTCGACCTCGGTGAGGTCGGCCTTGATATCCGCCACCAGGGATTGGGTGGCCGGGTCGGCGTCGAGCTTTTCGACCAGGGCGACGACCCGGGGGACGAGGCCGACCAGCTTAACTAGCGCGCCCAGGTGGGTGAAGATGCTGAGGTTCATACAATTCTCCAATGTAGCTGCGGGTGGTACAGCGGTTTTGCGCTTCTTGATGATGCGCGCAAGGGCGATGGTCCAGATTATCGGGCCGATGACGCCGTGCGGTAAATGCACGTATTGCTGCCAGCCATCGGGTAGAAAGTCGGCGATCTCGGCGATGAGGCCGAACAACACCGAAAGCCTGACGGACATCCAGCGCCAGGACTGGCGCCAGTCGTCGACCATCCCGAACATGGGCTTTGGCTTGAGCGGCGCGGCGGCCGGGGCGGCGTTGGAGGCGGCTGTCATGTTTTAGCGGCTCCTGGGTGTCTGAGCCAACAGACGGGGACAGCCCACGCGCGTACTTTGCGCCCGGTGTACCCCGACCGCATCACCCAGATTCGCCGCGAACGCCGCCTGATGACGGAGTTCCACGAGGAATACTGGCCGATCATCCAGCGGCTGGTGGTTCACGGCGGCTGGATCTCCGGGGTGCAGGTGGACCGGCTGCATGAAGAGATAGCGGCGCTCAAGGCCGAGAACGCGGTTTTGAGGGCAGCAGTAGCCAAGCGGTAGCTCATTGGGCGGCCAGCCGCAGGTTGGCGGCAATGCGATGCGCCCAGGACTTGCTGAAACTGGTCCAGGCGCCAAGGCCGGCCATCCAGTCGAGCCTGGCGGCGTCGAACAGCATCACGATCTTGTCGGCAGGCTTGGCGTTCACCGCGGCGACGGTCTGGTCGCCGATCACGCCATCGGCGTCCACGCCGGCAGCCTCTTGCAGCCACTTCGCCGGCAGGCCGCCGTTATAGGCGGCATCAAGCACCTGGAAGGCGACCTCTGGCGGCAGGTCGTCGCAGCGATAGGGGTCCCAGAACTTGGTCTTGGCGATGGTCTTGGCCGTGTCCTGAGACAGATTTTGCATTTCCTCAGCCGTCGGATCGCGCCCCAGGTGGGCGGCGAGGATCGGCGCCGAGATCCCCCAGCAGGTGCCGACCAGCGTGCCGATGTTGACGTGGCCGCTGGTCCAGTTGCCTGCGTCGTTTGGCAGGCACTGGTAGCGGCCTTCGTTGCCCATCAGGGCGAGGAATGCAACATCAAAGCTGTTCACTGCAACCTCTCCAACGCGCACGTGAGGTTATAGCTGCCGCCGGTCCCCGCCGTATAGGCAGTCTGATACTTAACTGTCTGCCCGCTGGTGGTTTGAATGAAAATCGGGGCGAAATTAACTGCGGTGTTCGCAGTAGTGGTAAACAGAGAGGATTCAGCGAAGTTAGCCGAATTGTTCCATAAGATGTAGACGCCGACCGTTGCTGTGCCTGTGGTGGAACCAGGCGTCAGGGTACATTTCGCCTGGAGCATCTGACTCGCGGAGGTCGAAGTGTAAATAGTCGTGGCGGCGATTGACGCCGCCTGATTGGTCAGTGCCACCGTGCTACCAACGAGAGCCGGGGTGCCTGGGGAAAAGGCATTGCAGGTAGACGGGTTTGCTATGTTGTCGGCATTGAACCCAAATGTATAAGCCGAACCAGAAGGCGTGATGACTGAGTCTACGCAATCGGTGATGTGGCTGGCGCGCAGGTTGGAGATACTGTAATTAGCCAACGTACCAGACGCGAAAAAGAAAATCAGGTCCGATGTCGCCGCGAGCGCTGTATCCGAAATGTCGTTGGCCTCGATATCGCCAACTACTGGCGTGACACCGGTGGGACTGTTGTTCATCTCCAGAAGCGCTAACGCCGTCGCGCTGCCGCTCGCATGCTCCAGATGAACACCGTTCAGGCTTATCTTGCCCACGGTGGCGCCGCCTATGTCGATAAAGCCAACGGCGCTAGCGGTGGCGCTGTTGTAGTTCGCCTGGATATTGGTGAAGGTGGCATCTCCAATAGTGCCTTGCAAAAGGAAAGGTGAGAATGCGCCACCTGTCAGATTCTCAAACTGCACATTTTCCTCGATTAGGTTGTTAATGCTGCTGGTCGGGTCAAGGAAAAATGAGGTCTTGAGGTTGTAGCCAGAGCTTCTAATCCCATCGACTGTCAGGTTGTTGATAGTCGCGTATTGGGTTGCAAACAGGTATATGCCGGTGGCATAGGCTGATAATGTCTGCGATAGGTCTTTCAGCGTGAGGCTGCCTATTGTCAAAGCGTTGGCCGGCGATGCAGCACCGAAAATTGCATATACATCGCTGCCTGTGATGTTGCCGCCTACTCCGTCAACGACGATGTTGTCCAAGCTTCCAGAATAAAGGGCCACGCCGATTCGGAACCCAGGGTACTGGCCACTGACTCCACAGCCTTTGCAGCTTTGCGAGTTCCCATAGACGTGTCTGATATTTATATTACGGATTGGGATTGCCGTGCCGGTTGGGCCAAACATCTTCACCCCAGACTGAGCGGCGTAAGACGACCCATCAACGTCATCGATCAGCAGGCCGTCCACAACGCCATAAACGCGCCCATCGAGTTGAGAGTTCATCCCGGAAACAGGATTGCCGTCTGCTGCCGATATCGGCACCATGTCATCGCCCGAATGCCCATGCACGCCTATAATCTCACCGGAGCGCAGCGGCCCCACTAGATGGATACCATCTTCGCCCTGCACCCAGCCACCAAGGGTAGTGTTCAAAATCCTAAAGTTAGAAACGTCAAGAATATAGTTCTCAAATCCAGAAGCTACTGATCCAGTGGATGGAACAGTTAAAGAACTGCTAGCTGTATGTACGTCACGCATGGTCAGGTTATTTACAGTCATCATTTTTATGACGTTGCCGGCAGGGTAAGCTCCCTTGAGAATCCACGTTCCGCCGCTGATCGTAATATTTGAGTCGCGCGTATAGATGTTGCACGTCATCGGGTTGGACACTGCGGTCGGCGGGTCGGCAAGCTGTGCCGCCGTGGTGCTAGTGACGTTCGAGATGGTCGTGTGCAGATCGGTGCCCATTGCGCCCGAGCCATAGGCCAGGCCGCCCGCGTAGGCGCCGATGCAGGCGATGGAGTCATTTTCAACATCGGCCTGGGTGAAATTGCAAGTTGCCGAGGTAATGGCGGTGGAGTTGACCGTCATCACCACGTCGGTGCAGGTGCGGCTGATGTTTTGCGCGACTTGGGTATTCGTTAGAAGGCTGTCGATACCATCGGTCGGAGTGAAGTTGATGGTCGCTTTGCCGGCGTCCAACCAAGTATTGGACCGGACGACGAGTGAGCCAGCGGAAGGACCCATGAGGCACGAGCCAGACAGGACGACGTGGCCGCCGCCAGCAAGGGCCGTGTTGATTGCGGCGGTGTCGTTCACGCCGCCGCAGGTAACTACGGTGGTCCCCGTAACTGTGCTAGCCACGTCAGCGGTCAATGCGCAGGCGCCGGACGTGCACGGACTGCCGCCTACGCTCAGCGTACCGCTCGGGCTGGTCAATGCGATGGAGGTAGGGCCTCCGGCTCCGCCCCCTCCAGCGCCGCCGATGGAGCCCACCAGCATCGCCGGCCCGCTGGCCGGAGTGACGGTCAGGGTGGTAGAGCCCGAGGCGGTAATCGCCGCGACGTAGCCGCCATTCCCCGCATACTGGATCTCGCAGGGCGGCCCGGAACCGGCGCCGCTGCCACCGACCGGGATGCCGCCGCTGGCGGAGGTCGTAGGCACCGACGCTTTGATGAAGCTGTTGCCGACGGCGAAGTAAGCCACCACGGTGGTCGAGCCGTTGCAGACCTTGACGAAGGTCTGGCCTGGCCCGGCGCCGGTGGCGACGTTGCTGGAGACCGTGGAGGTTGCCAGCAGGATGCCGTTGCCGAGTGCCGGGCCTGGCACTCCCACCTGGGCGAGGGCCGGCAGCGCGCCGGCGGCGACGATCAAGCCAAGCAAAAAGTTGCGCATTGGTTCTACCTCTCAATAACAGGAAAATCTGGCGCCGAACGAAACAGCGGTTGGTGCGACGGTGAACGATGCCGGCGTGGTCATCTGGATCATCAGGGAATCGCCCTGGGCGAAGGTATCGGTGAAGGTCGAAACCGAGGCGTGGGCGTAGGTACCGGTCATTGCGAACGTCTGAGCAGTATCGGCCATTGCCGTGCCGTTCTTAACGAGTTCCAGGGTTACCAGTTCGGAAGAACTGGAATCCTTGGTGCCACCGATGTAGACGTTGTAGGTGATGTAGTTGGTCCCGGTGCAGGCGTAGCCCACATAATCTTGAAACAGTAGGGTGCTGTTGGTTTGCGGTGAGCAGTTGGCCTGGACAGGGATTCCGATAAAGTAGGTGGTCGACGTAGCAATAGCGCCGCCGGCGTTGGCAGCGACATAGCAGCCGCCGAAGAACGTGTTGAAGCCATGAATGCCGGTGCCACCGCAAGCCCCGGACGCCTGCAAGCCGCCCACACCGTCAGATGCAAAACAGGTGTTGACCGCTGGGATTACGCCGCCCGAAAAGAACGGCGTGAGCGTGTTGTTGACCGCCAGGGACCCGGCCGGGAGGTTGGTTGGGAAGCTTGACAGCGTGAAGTTCTGCGCGTTGTCCTGGGTGATGCCGCTTGCGTTGGCGGCGATGTTGGTGTTCGCCGTGCCGGCGCCGCTGATGGCGATGTTGTTGGCGTGCACATTGCTGTAGGTGGTGCCGCCGGCCGCCACCACGTTGAAGCGGAAATTCGTGATCTGCGGCCCGCGGATGACGCCATTGGCGAGCGCACCGGCCAGATACAGGCCGGTACCACCGCTGGTGTTGCCGCTCACCAGGTTCAGCGTGAGGTCGAAGTCAGAGACGTTGGTGAGCGTCACCGCGCCCGCCGTGTTGCTGAGGCCATTAATATTCGACGTGGAGACGTTGGCCGAGAACCCGGATACGCCATTGACGCCGAGCGCGGGGTAGCTAGCACCGGCGGTGTTCGGATACGTCATGTTGAAATCGAGGATGCGGCTGGTGTTGGCCCCGCTGCCAGTCACTAGCACCGCGGGCGTGTTGCTGCCCGAGACGCCGAGTGCTCCCATATCTGAATGCGCAATGGTGAAGCGGCAGGCGAGGTTCGCCCAGCCCGGCACCACACCACTCATGGAGGTCAGGTAGTTGACATGCAACTGCACCCCAGACTGGCATGCGAAGCCGGGCAGGCCACCCGACTCCACGCGCAGGTAATCGAAATGCGCGTGCGAGTTCAACTGTGTCGTTGGTGACGGCGCGACCGGGCTGTTCACGCTCACCACGTAAGAGCCGCTGGCAATTGTCGCGCCCACCGGCTGCACCTGAATCTCCGCTTTGCCGATGCGGTAATCCATCTGCGCGGCGTTGACGCCATGCGTGGCGCCGATCAGCGGATCGCCCAGAGCCAGCGACCCATTCGTGCCGTTGCCGGTGATGGACAGGTAGTCGATGTCGTCGCCGAGCACCACCGTCGAGGGCTGCGTGGAGATGCCCGTTTCGTTGAGCATCAACGGGTAGGCGGTGACACGCGTACCGCCGTTGGCGACCGAATCGGTGCCGTTCCAGACCGTCAGCTTGCCGATGTGCGATCCCCAGGTGCGCTGCATCCACACTTCTTTGCACTGCGCGGCCGAACCTGGGGACGATCCGGACAGGCCGTTGGAGAACGGCGTCCAGTAGGTCGCGTTCGGGGGCGCCTGGTTGAGATTGCTGCCCGCGGAAGTAGCGGAGTACCAGGTGCTGCCGGAGTAGACCAGTTGGTTCTGGACGTAGGTGACGCCGGAGTTCCAGGCGCCCAGCGTGGTCTGCACAGCGCCCAGCGCGTTGTTCTGCCAGCCGACAAGGCAGGCGTTCTCGACGCGCAACTCGCCGATGTTGTAGCCACTGCCGGTGAGGTACGCGCCGTGGGTATCGCTGTTGTGGACCACCACGCGCTTGATGTTCAGATTGACTTCGTTGCCATCGAGCGCGAAAGCCGCGTCGATGTTGCAGGCTAAGGTGCCGCAGGCGTCGTCGATCTCAATGTCGTCGTAGGTGGTGTTCCGGTGCCCGGCCTCGATGTGCGCCCCGCGAGCCTTGACGCCTGGCTCAGCACTGTGGTGCGCGGGATCGTTGATGATGTGGATGGGGCCGAAATGGCTGTTCGTGATGTTGATGGCGCCGAAGCGATCGGTAGTGGCGATCAGGCCCGTCCAGTTGACGTTGGTGAGCGGAAGGTCGGTGATGAACAGGTAGGGCTGCGTTACCGCATTGTCGGGCAACCCGGGCTGCGAAAACTGCACCTGCGTCTCAGAGCCTGGCGAGCCGGTAACGGAGGTCACGGTCCAGGGGCCGCCGTTGAACGTGGTGTCGTTGGTGTCGTCGTAGGTCATCACCTGCTGGCCATTGACGAAGGAAGCCGAGGCGATGGTGCAGGTCACGGTCCCGCTGGCGCGCGTGCACGCGGTGGAACCGCTCATGTTGATGGTGCCGCCGCTGCTCAACAGGTGGAGGATGGACTCGCCGATGGCGCCCGGCTGCCAGTGGATGCGGGAGCCGCTGCACGTCGCGGCCGTGCAGTTGAAGCCCGTCGCGTAATACCCAGCCACCATCTGGCTTTCTTCGGGGAGCACCGTGCTGTTGACCAGGAAGTTGGTGCAGTAAGTGGCATGCAGCGTGCACCAGTCGGTCACGCCGTCAGGGAAGATGCCGTAGCGGCGCACGTCGCCGCGCGCAAACGACGAATTAACCACCCCGGCCTCGGCGAAGGTAAATGGGTAATCCCAGTCCAGGGTGGCGCCGGCGCTGGCCGTGAAGGCTACGCCGCCGGCAGCGGTGATCTGCGCGCAAGCCGGAACATGGATGGTGGTGTCGCTGTAGGGAGAGCCCGCCCGGTCCATGTTGACCGTGGCGGAGGTCAGGACCGTCCAGTAGGTCGAATTCGGCGGCGTCTGCCCGGTGCTGGATGCCTTGGCCTGGTAGCAGGAGGCACCGAGGCTCACGCCATCGTTGGTGCTATAGGTGGTGGCGGAGTTGTAGTTCCCGATCCAGTTCGAGCCGGTGTAGCCGATGGCCGCATAAACCGCCGCCTGCACCGAGTTGTTGCCGGCAGTCGGAGTCTGGCTGGCCTGATACACGGCATTGATCTGCTTGACCACAAGCGGCCCGGTCATGGTGCCACCGGCCAGCGGCACGCTGGCCGCAGCAGCAGCGGCCGCGGCGCCGCTCGTATCGAAGGCGCTGCTAGGCTGGGTCGCGGCGGTGCCGAGCCCCAGGTTCGTCCTGGACGTGCTGGCACTGCTCACGTCGCTCAGGTTGTTGGACTTCTGCAAGCTGTTCGCGCCGGTGCCGGCGGGGTCGAAGGCGCTGGACGGCTGGGTAGCAGCACTCCCCAGGCCGAGGTTGGTCCGGGCTGTGCTGGCGCTTGGCAGGTCGCTCAAGTTGGCGGACTTCTGCAAGCTGGCAGCCTGGGCCGACGCAGCACTGCCGGCGGGGTCACTGGCGGCTTGCGCCGCCGCCGCGGCGCCCGCCGGATCGAAGGCGCTGCTGGACTGCGTAGCCATGCTGCCGAGCCCGAGGTTCGAGCGCGCGGTGGCGGCGTTGGCGAGGTCGCTCAGGTTGTTGGATGACTGGAGCACCGGCGCCCACGCTCCGCTCCCCAAGTAGGCGGTGGAGCCGGAAGGCGTCCCGGTCGCTTGCAGCGCGGACGGCGGCACCGTCCCGGAGCGGATCGTGCCGCCGTTGATAGTGCCGCCGCTCTGCCCGAAAGCGGAGAAGGCCAGAAGCAGCAGGAGGGAAAGTGTCTTTTTCATATGCCCCTCAATAGGTGTAGTCGAAAAACAGGGTTTGATAGTCAGCCAGATTGACGCCGACTCCCAGGAAAAGCTCGGAACCCTCGACCGTGAACAAGGCTTTTGACTCGCGCGCGATGTCTAGGTAGAGCGCCATGAAATTCCGGTCCGGCGTATGCGATAGCGGATACGGCCCGCGGCCGTAGGTGGCGACCTCAAATTCATCCTGAGCGAACCGCTGCCCGATACCGCCAGACGTGTAATCGAAAAACAGGGTCTGGTAGAGCGTGGGATCCACGCCGCCGGCGAGCGTGAGTTCGTTGCCCTCAAGGGAGAACTCCACCTTCGACTGGCGCCCGACATCCAGGTAGAGGGCCATGAAATTGCCGTCCGGCACCCGCGACAGGACGTAGGGGCCATGACCGTTGATCGGGAACTCATCGTTCTCGAACACCGTGCCAGCGGAATTTCCGATCAGGATGACCCGGCTGATCCTGGCGGAGTAGCCTTTGACGCACAGCTTGTTCGTGCTCACGGCGTCACCACGAAGGGCGCCACGCCCAAGGCGAAGGTCCCGGGAGTATCGGTCACCATTTCGACCTTGAGCGAGTAGATGCCCTCCGGCAGTGCCGCCTGGTCGCCGCCCGCAAAGACGATTGCGGCAACACCAGCCGTCGCATCCGGGCCCGCGGGGGCCGTGTAACTCATTTCGTGAACCGCTGCGGAATCCTCGTCCCAGCGGTCCTTTTTGAAGATGAGGATGAATTCAAAGCCGGTAATGTCGGTCTGGCCGCCGTCGAGAGAGACCTCGATCTGGAGAACCCAGGGGGTCTCGCTGGCCGAGAACTCGAACTCATCGTCGCAGCACCGATCCATGTTCAGGCATTGTCGATGGCGGCGTAGCTGACCGCCGCCTGCACCGCGGCGGCGCGCCGGGCCACGTTGCCCGAGGCCGTGGCGAGGCGTTGGTGGTACGCCTGGGCCTTGGCGAGAATCTTCTTCGCCAGGTCGGCGGGATCCATGCCGCGCGACTGCGCAAGCGCCTGCAATAGAGGCGTGGAACTCCCGACGGTGGTGACCGGCGCGCTTTGGCCGGCCGCCGCAGCCTTCGCGTCCGCGCTGCGCAGCGCAGTCAGGTAGGCATTGGCTTCGGCGTACTGCTGAGGCCATGTGGCAATCTCGGCCGGCATGTAGCCGTAGCTCAGGTCAGCCAGCTTGACGTTTTCCTCCTGGGCGATGGCGCCGAGCTTGGCCTTGCGCGCGGCCGCGAGATCCGGCTGCCAGGCCGCACCGTCCCACTTGTCGAACTTCGAGGTCGGCGTGGCCCAGGCGGAGCCCGTCCACTTCGCGCCCGGGCCGGGCTTGAGCAGGGTGAGGGCTTTCGGCGGGTCGCCGAGGCTGCCAACAACAGCCGCCACGCCGGTTGCGGTATCGTAGACGGTCTGTCCGCGCAGGTCCGTGACCTGCTGCCAGGCCTGCGCGTCCTTGTTCCACACCGCCGCCTTGCCGTGCTGCATGGCCGGCGGGGCCGTCGCCGTGCTGTTCGCCGGCAGGTGGAACACGTCCGGCTCCAGCGCCGACTCAAGGGCGTTGCAGGTGCCCAGATATTCCCCGCTCGCCGGGTCGTAGGCATAGACGATCTGCACCTTGAGCTTGCGCGCCGGGTCCACCTTGGGCTTTTCCGGGGCCTGCACTTTTTCGGGATCGGGCATGGTGGCCTCAGTACTTGATGATCTTGTTGACGATCAACGACGGCTGGATGTTGTTGTGGGCCGCCCCGCCGCCGGCGCTGGCCGACAGGCCGATGGTGGCCGGCGTGTTGGTCCCCTGTAGGCCGTAGTGCTGATACGTGATGTTGGAATCGCTCCAGTTCACCGCGATCTGGTTGGCATTCGTCAGCGACGTGCTCGGCGGGAACGTCGCTCCGGAGTCCGGGACGGTATCGGTGTTCGCCAGCAAATGGCTGTGCGCCGCCAATTCCGCGGTCGTGAGGATGTGGCCCTCTTCGCCGCCGGTATTGCCTCGGGCATTGCCGATGGTTGCGGTGCCGGTGCCTCCGGAACCCATGGTCACCCGGCGGCGCAGGTCCGGGAGGTTGAAGGTGGTAACCCCGTCGCCGGCGCCGAAAGTGGTGCCCAGGGCGGCGAACAGGTTGCCGTAGGTGATGCGGTTTACCGCGCTGCCGTCGCAGAACAGGAAGCCGGTCGGCGTCGCGGAGCCCGCGTAATCGAAAATGGTGCCGCTCGGGACAATCGTGCCCTGGAGGGACGCCGGCGTGCACACCAGGGTCGTCGAGGTCCCGGCGGATACGTCTGCGGCCAGGGCAAGCTGGACGAAGCCGCGCTGCGCGCTGGTGGCGTAGTAGTGGGCGGTGAGCGAGGCGTTGTGCGCCGCGACCGCGGAGTTCACCAGCGTCGGGACGTTGATCTGGTTGCGCAGGTCGGTGACCATGCCGGCGTCGATGTTCGGCGACACGGTGCGGTCGATGGTTGCCAGCGTGGTGACAAAGTGCGGAAGGCCGTTGGCGTCGACGTAATTGCCCGGCGCCGCGCCGCCCTGGGCCACCTTGACGATCCATTGCAGGCGCAGGCGCCGGCTGGTCTCCACGTTGAGTGTGGGGTCCACCATGGTCGCGTCCTGAATGGGACCATACTCGTCCAGGTAGGTGTCGAGGTAGACGGTATCGATGCGGGTGCCGCCGCCCGGCGGCGCCAGGGCGCCCTGCGGCTGCTCCTGGCCCGAATAGGTGGTGTCGCTCGGCAGGATCAGGCGCAGGCCGCCGGCCCACATCACGCCGGCGCCGTCGACCGTGCCGTCGCCGCCCTTGATGGTGAAGTTGTTGGCGGCGCTGGTGCCAACGATCAGGAACCCGTTGTTGGGCGAGCCGCTGCCAAACGAATCCAGCACCAGTTCGCGGATCAGGGTCAGCAGCATGTCCTGGAGGACGTTGAACTCGTCGTCCAGGACCGGCAGGCCCTTTTCCTTGAGCATGGCGAAGTAACGGAGCGCCATGTTGTAGGAAAAGCGGCTGTACGCGCCTGTCCAGTTGGTGCCGGGGGTCAATGATTTCATAGTGTCTCCGAGGCTAATGGTGGCGTCACGACTGACCTACCCTGCCCAGGGGCTGTAGAGCGTGCCGGCGGGCCCCGCAACGTAGTCCAGGTTGTTGGTGACATCGGCCAGGACGTTCGTGTCGAGCATCACCATGGCGCGGTAGCCGAGGGCCAGGGTGCCGCCCATGCGGTTCGCGTTGATGATCGGCATGACCGCCTGGAATTGGGCCGAGGTCGCGTTCGGCGCGAACACCACGGCGAAGGCCGAGAACAGGGGATTGCATGCCCGGGCGGGCCCCCAATAGGCTTGACCAATCTGGTCCAGGGGCAGGCCGAAGCTGTTGATGATCGCCTGGTCGGTGGTGTACGCCGGGTACAGCCGCGCGGTCAGGCTGTTGGTGATCTGGGTGTCGTTCCAGTTTGGACCCCCGTAGGTGAAGATCGCCTCGCTGCCGGTGACCCAATCAATGTCGACCACCTGCACCGTAATCCCGGTGAGCTTGAACACCAGCTTTTCCAGGGCGACGTTGTTGGACTTGATGGTGGTGATCGTCGACGCAATGCGGTTGATGAGCGCCGCGTCGTTCTCCCCGGTCTGGCGCAGCCCTCCCAGGGTCTCATCCAGCCAGGTATCGACCCACTCGCCGTCGGAGGTCGTGAACACCAGTTCCGCCAGCATGTTCGGGATGGTGTTGCCCGCGGTCTGGATCTCGCGCGCGGCGGCATCGAGCAGCGCCCACTTGGGCGACGTGTAGTAGTTGAGTTCGTCGCCCAGGCTTTCGTCCGCCGGACTCCCGCTGCCGTCGAGCAGGGTGACGGCACTCATTGCCCCGTAGGCGGCGGGCCCGATGACCGCCGAGTAGCCCATCAGGGTGTTGAGGTACACCACCAGGGTCGCCAGGGTGTAGGCGGTGAGGTCCACGGTCTTGTCCGGGACCGGGCTGCCATTCAGGTACGTGGTGAGCACCTGGTCGGCCACGGTCCACGTCATCGTGGGGTTGGTGTTGTTGAGCGTGAGCCCAAGGACCGGCAGCGGGTTTTTGCTGGCCGGCCGGTAGAGGTGGCTCGCCAGCGTGGCGGTCAGCTTCATGGGACGGCCGGCGTGAAGGTCAGGGCCCCGGCGGTGACCTTTGTACCCACCGGCGGCAGGAAGTCATTGGCGGGGGTCGTCGGGGTGGAGTTGACCACCCCGGCCACCGTCTGCGCCGCGGTGGTCAGGGTGGCGATGTGGAACAGGGACGCCCCGTTGCTGATCGGGGTGTTGTTGATCGCCGCGGCGACGGCCAGGTCCAGGGCGGTCTGCTGCGCCGAGGTCAGGACGCCGTTGTTGGCGAACACCGTCATATCCACAGCCAGCGGCGAGAGCGTGGCGGCGATGACCGTGGCGGGCACGCCGGCCCCTTTGTAGCCCTCGATCAGGTTGCCGCCGCCGTCGGTGTAGCCGTTGATGAGCTTCTGGGCAAGCGCCACCAGGGGGCCGCTGGCGCCAGACCCGCCGTTGAAGATGTAGACGGTGACGCGGCCCAGCGGCTGGGTGGGGTCGATCTGGTAGGGCTCGACCACCACCGCCTGCATCACCTGCTCCTGAATGGTGCCGTCCGCGTTGTAGAGGATGGCCGTGGTCGCCCCATACTGGATCGAGACCAAAGGCCCGCGCGATAGCGAGGCGATGAAGCGGTTGAAGCGCAGCTTGCGCTGCTGGTCGGTCTCGGCGTCGGTGCCGTTGGTGATCGGTGCCGGGTTGGTGGCCGTCACCCCCGCCAGGTTGGTGACCACCGTAAGCTGGCCGCTGCCGACGTTTGAGGCGCTGCCCGCCGCGCTCGCCTGGATCGGCACTGTGGTCGAGGTCTGGCCTGCCGGAATGGAGCCCACAGCGGTGGTCAGATAGCTCACCGTGCCGTCGGTGGTCGTAACCTGGGTGCCAATCGGGATCGCCGTGTTGACGCCCACCGGGGCCGGGATCATGAACTGCTCGATCCCGTTGCCCATGCCTGGCGGCAGGAGATTGAAGTTGAAGGCCGTGTAGAGCGCCGCCGGGATCCCGTCGACCAGGCCGTTGACCATCTGCTGGTAAAGCTGGTCGATCTCGATGGCCGAGGCCTCGACCAGGGTGCGCCCGAGCGCGCCCTTGCGGAAATCCGTGAACTTCGTCTGCGTCCCCCGCATTTGGTTGACCATGCTGGCGACGATGCTGGCGAAATTCTTGGTGATGAAGGACATGGGCAGGTCTCAGGTGGTGGCGGTCACCGGCGTCGAGTCGATGGCCTCGGCAGTGCCGGTGACGGCCAGGGCGTTGCCCTTGATGACCGCCTTGATAGAAGGCACGGCGGCGATACGGTTGTCGGAGAGCACACAGCGCGAGACCAGGGAGGCGGTGAGTTGCGCCGCAGCCGGTGATTGAGTGGTCCCAATCATGGCGCGCGCGCCGTTCCCGAAGTCCAGGTAGTAGATGAGATCGCCGAGATTGCTGTTCAGCTTGATGGTGATGGCCTGTTCCAGGTTGGCGTTGCCGCTCACGGTGGCGATGTCACCGGCGCCGTCGTCGGTGATGTCCCCGTCGGTCAGCAGCAGGTCGATGCCGAAGGCGGTCACCGGGTCGGCGGCACTGCTGCCAACTACAGCGGCGCCATTGTCCGGCACCAGGAGCCCGGCGCCGGTGAGCAGCACGCCCGGGCCGGCCTCCTCCGGGTCGTCTGTCAGGTACGGCGGCGCCAACCCATTGATTTCGGCGATCTGATACCAGAGCGCAGCGTTTTGAAGCTCCCGGGCCGCCACCTTGAGCAGGGTGTCGCCGACCAGGGTGTTGACCCGCCGGCACCTGGGCAGAGTGGTCTGGAAGGGGTTGACCGGCTGCGGGGGCGCCGCCGTGCCGGCCGCCACCGTGCCCTGGGGTATCGCCGCGGCGATGGTGGCCGCCAGGCCCAGAATGTACGGCTGGGTCTCCTGGCTCAGTTGCAGCAGA
>Ga0210406_10003268_pt1 | contig 17912 bp, 16 predicted proteins | sample IncBWC30MmetaG_FD_155454 | JGI IMG/M metagenome (GOLD analysis project Ga0210406, IMG submission 155454) | Forest soil microbial communities from Barre Woods Harvard Forest LTER site, Petersham, Massachusetts, United States - Inc-BW-C-30-M | ecosystem: Environmental > Terrestrial > Soil >... | reverse complement strand
CTACGCCGATCTTGATCGTCGGCGCGGGCGAATAAGTCGCCGCGCTCCACGAATTTCGCCCTGAATTGCACAACTAATCCACAACTCCGTTCCGAATCCGGCTGCATCCCATCACCCTTTGCTGCACACTAGTCCCATGGCCAATCCCGGCGATTTTGCCAGCACCATCAAGCAGCAGGCCGACATCGTGCGCATTGTGGGCGAGTACGTCGAGCTGCGCAAAAGCGGCGCGCAAAACTATTCGGGACTGTGCCCCTTTCACCAGGAAAAAACCGCATCATTCTCCGTCCACGCCGGCAACCAGTTCTTCCACTGCTTCGGCTGCAACGCCGGAGGCGACGTCTTCTCCTTCGTGCAGAAGATCGAAAACATCACCTTCCCCGAGGCGGTGCGCATGGTGGCCGAGAAGCTCGGCATCCCCACGCCCAAGGTCACATACTCTTCTCCGGAAGAGGCGCGGCAGGCTAAGCAGCGCGGCGGTTTGCTCGATATCCACGAGCGCGCGTGCGAGTTTTTTCAGGAACAGCTCAAGCGCCCAGAAGTCGCCCACGCTCGTGAATACCTGCGCTCCCGTGGACTCACTGCCGCAACCATTGCCGAATTTCGCATCGGCTTCGCACCTGAGTCCGGCTTCCTGCTGCGCGATGCCGTGCGTGGTCAATTCGACGAAGAAGTAATGCGCGAATCGGGCCTCTTCTCCTGGAAAGAAAAGGACCAGTCACCAGGTACCAATCACCGGTCACCTACGACTTCGAGCGCACTGACCGCGCTCTACTCGAAATTCCGCAACCGCGTGATGTTCCCCATCGCCACTGAGCAGGGCAAGGTCATAGCCTTCACCGGGCGTACCCTCGCTACCGACGAGAAATCCGGCCCGAAGTATCTCAACTCGCCGGAGACGCCCATCTACTCCAAGTCGCGCGTCCTCTTCAACCTCGACAAGGCGAAGGAAGCCATTCGCAAGCTCGACTACGCCGTCCTGGTCGAGGGCCAGATGGACTGCATCACCGTCTACTCCGCGGGCTTGCGCAACGTCATCGCCAGCTCCGGCACCGCCTTCACCGCACATCAGGCGCGGCTGCTATCGCGTTTCAGCAAGAAGATCGTGGTGAACTTCGATCCCGACACCGCCGGCGCAGCCGCTGCCGAGCGCTCGCTGGCGCTGCTGGTCAGCGAAGACTTCGAGATCAAGGTCCTCACCCTCGAAACTGGGTTCGATCCCGATCTCTACATCCGCCGCAAGGGCGTGAACGCCTACACCGACGCTCTCGGCCACTCGCAGAAGTACTTCGACTACCTCATCGAGCGGGCGCGCGCGTTGCACCCTGTCCGCACTCCTGAAGGAAAAGTAAAGGCCCTGAACTACCTGCTGCCGCACATCCAGCGGGTGCCAAGCCGCATCGTTCGCGATGAATTGGCCAACGAAATCTCGCACCGCCTCGGCATCGAGTCGTCCGTTCTGCGCCAGGAGTTGCGTCACGCTGCTACCGCTCGCTCGGCCGCACGAGTGGCCGCCCCGCCGAACGCGCAGCTCACCGACGCCGAGCGTGTGCTGATCCGCGCCCTGGCCAGCCGCGACCTGGGACACGCTCCGCACAGCGAGCGCGAAGGTGTGGACCCCGGTTTCGATCCGTCGCGGCAGGCGCATTTCTTTCTCACCCAGCAACGGCTGCACGAGGGCACGGGAGTGCAGGCGCTGATCGATGCTCTGCTCATGGCGCACGAGCGGGGGCTCGATCCCATGGCCCTGCCGCTCGACGATGACCAGCGCAGCCGCGTCGCGTCGATCCTCATGAACGACCGCGAGGAGCTCACTCCCGAGCTGCTGGAAGGCGCCATACGCTCGCTGCGCCGTCGTTCCATCCTCCGCCAGCTCGACGACCTCCAGCACCAACTGAAGGACGCGGAGCGGCGCAATGACGCTGTCTCGTCTGCCCGCCTGCTGCAGGAGCGGGTGAGGCTTCGCCAGGCCATGGGATCGGTCGGCGAATCTCGCGGCCTCGTCTCCTAAGTCATTGTCGATGCGGCAGTTACCTTTGGCTCCCAGGGGACTGCCAACTCGTTGAAAATAAAGCAACAGGATGAACCGATGCGACAATCCGGTACATCTAATTGGTAACGACTGACCAACTGTTTCTGGTGCGCCCGAAGGCAGCCGTTTCGGCCTTGAGAAAACGCTTGGGAGGTGGGCCTTGCGTATGCTAAAATTCGAGGGATTCCGCACATGGTGGCGCTGCTGTGCCGCTCCCGCCGTATTCGCACCGAACAAGAGCGCCTTTTGAAAGGCGCCAGGTAGGGGAAATTCTGTTTTGGCTCTCGACGATAAGTTTGATGACATTAAGAAATTGATCGATGCCGGGAAGGAAAAGGGCTACCTCACTTACGATGAGGTGAACGACCTGATCCCGCACGATGTGCATTCTCCCGACGACCTCGACGACCTGATCACCACCATCGGTGGCCAAGGCATCGATGTGCTGGAAGGCCCGAAGTCTCCGAGTGCGCTCGACAAGTTCGACAAGGGCGACATCGAGGCCGGGGAGGACGTGGAGCTTGATCTCACGCCCGGCGCGCTGGAGAAGACCAACGACCCCGTCCGCATGTACCTGCGCGAGATGGGCACCGTGCCGCTGCTCACCCGCGAAGGCGAAGTCGAAATCGCCAAGCGCATCGAGCGCGGCCAGCTCCGCGTGCTCAAGGCGCTGTCGCGCTCGCCCATCGTGATCCGCGAGATCGTCGCCATGGGCGAGGACCTCAAGCGCGGCGTCCGCTCCATCAAGGAAGTGGTGCTCTTCGACGAAGACGAGATTACCGAAGACGTGCTCGTCAACCGCATGAAGGACATCACCGGCAAGATTGACGAACTCAACAAGCACTACAAGAAGTCCGAGCAGCTGGTGGAGAAGCTCGACAGCATCCCGCAGAAAAAGAATGCGCGTCTGCACCGCAAGGTGCGCTGGGGACTGGGACGCGAGCAGGTTGGCATCTCGCGCATCATCCGCAAGCTGGGCTTCACCAACAACGAGCGCAAGCGTCTGATCGACCGCGTCAACAAGACGGTCGACAGCATGCGCGGCCTCGACAAGCAGGCAGGCAACTTCGAAAAGCGCGCCGAGGCCAGCCGCTCCGACGAGCAGAAGAAGGAACTGCGCAAGCAGGTCCGCCAGATCCGCGCCGACCTGGAACGCATGGAAGGCGACGCCGGCGCCACCTTTGCCGAACTCAAGCGCACCCAGCGCGAGATCGTGCAGGGCGACGTCGACGCCGAGTACGCCAAGCGCGAGCTCATCGAGGCCAACCTCCGCCTCGTGGTTTCAATCGCCAAGAAGTACACCAACCGCGGACTACAGTTCCTCGACCTCATTCAGGAAGGCAACATCGGCCTGATGAAGGCGGTGGACAAGTTCGAATACCGCCGTGGCTACAAGTTCTCGACCTACGCGACATGGTGGATCCGCCAAGCCATTACGCGCGCCATCGCCGACCAAGCGCGCACCATCCGCATTCCGGTGCACATGATCGAGACCATCAACAAGCTCATCCGCACCTCGCGGCAGCTTGTGCAGGAGCTCGGTCGCGAGCCTACCTCGGAAGAGATCGCCAAGCGCATGGACATTCCTGTGGCCAAGGTGCGCAAGGTACTCAAGATCGCACAGGAACCGATTTCGCTCGAGACGCCGATCGGCGAGGAAGAAGATTCCCACCTCGGCGACTTCATCGAAGATCGCGCCGTGGTCTCGCCGGCCGAAGCGGTGATCAACGTCAACCTCAAGGAGCAGACCGCGACCGTGCTTCGTTCGCTCACCGCCCGCGAGGAGAAGGTGATCAAGATGCGCTTCGGGTTGGAAGACGGCTCCGAGCACACGCTCGAAGAAGTCGGCCAGTCGTTCGCAGTCACGCGCGAACGCATCCGCCAAATCGAAGCCAAGGCGCTCCGCAAGCTGCGTCATCCGTCGCGCTCGCGCAAGTTGCGCGCCTTCATGGACGGCGTGCACGACTGAGGTAGTGGCGAATGGGTAGTGCCGACCTTTAGGTCGGCGTCATCGGTCTCAACAATTGACTCAGAGGCTTCAGCCCCGGCACAGGCGCGAGCAATCGCGCCTTTTGCTTTACTCCGTCAAGCGAAACTCTCCGTGCAGCTTGGCAGTCGAATCTCCGCCCACCCACACGTCAAACTGTTCCGGCTCTACCGCCCACTGTTTCTTGATGGGGCTCCAGAACTGCAACTCATCTTTCGTCAGCTTGAAGTGCAGCGTCTGCCTCGCCCCCGCAGCCAGCGTCACCCGCTCGAACCCCTTGAGCTGCCGCACTGGCCGCGACGCACTGCCCGCGCGCTGATGAATGTACAACTGCACCACCGTATCGCCCGCGCGATTGCCCGTATTGGTCACGTCTGCGGATACGTCGATCGTCTCCCCCACGTGCGCCGTCGGCTGCTCCACTTTCAGATTATCGACCGCGAATGTCGTGTAACTCAGGCCATAGCCAAACGGGTACAGCGGGATGCTTGGAATATCCCAATACCTCGACTTGAAGGCGGATGAGTCCTCCGGCAATTGCGTGAGATTGTGGTTGTAGTAGATTGGCACCTGGCCCGAGCTGCGCGGCCAGCTAACGGGCAGATGTCCCGCAGGATTGGCATCGCCAAACAACACGTCGGCGATTCCGTTGCCGCCCTGGCTCCCCGGATACCAGACTTCCAGAATTGCCGGCACATGTTCGGCGGCCCACGAGATATCCAGGGGACGCCCATTGACCAGCACCAGCACGACCGGCTTCCCGGTGGCGGCCACCGCCTCCAGAAGTTCTTCCTGCCCGTTCGACAGTTTCAACGACGATCGCGACGCCGACTCGGCGCTCATCAAGTCAATCTCGCCCAGCACCAGCACGGCAACATCGCTGCGCCTGGCTAGTGCAACCGCGTCAGCGGCCGCCTTCTGAGCGTCCGCCGGGCTCTGCTCGAGCTGCTCCTTCATGGCGGAGATCGGGATGTCCTCGAAGGGCGAGGCGATGGTGCGCCGAATGTTGGGCCCATGCGCATACTCTACATGAACACTCGATCCAACCTTGCCGCGAATGCCTTGCACAATGCTGACCGTCGGGCCCGGCTTCACCATGGCGCCCCACATGCTGAGCAGGTCGGCCTGCGCATCGGCCAGAGGACCGATCACGGCAATCGAGTGGATGCTCTTACCACTCTTGTCCAGCGGCAACATCCCCTTGTCATTACGCAACAGAACGACCGAGCGTTGCACGGCCGCCCGCGCCGCTTGCTGATGCTGCGGATCGTTCAAGACCGTCGCCATCTGCGACTCATCGAAGTACGGGTGCTCAAACAGCCCCATTCGAATCTTGGTTTCCAGGATCGGCATGACCGCAGCGTCCATCTGCTGCATCGTGATGCGGCCCGCTTGCACCTCGCCCGAAAGATATTTCAGATAGCTCCCGCTGGCCATGTCCATGTTGAGGCCGGCGCTGAACGCTTTGTAGACGGCGTCCTGCAGGTCGCGCGCGTAGCCATGCGTCACTAGGCTCGAGACCGCGACCGCGTCACTGACAACGAAGCCCTTGAACCCCCACGCATCCCGCAGCACGTCGCGCAGCAGCCATGGATCGCCGCTCGCCGGAACATCATTCAAATCCATGTAAGCGCTCATCAGGCTGCCCACGCCCGCATCAATCGCGGCCTTGAAGGGCGGCAGGTATATGTTCCACATCTCTTCTTCCGGCACATACGACGAATCGTAGTCGCGTCCGCCATCCGCCGCTCCATAGCCCGCGAAGTGCTTGACACATGCCAGCACGCGATCGGGCGCACCGCCCGGTTGTTCACCCTGGAATCCCCGCACCTGCGCGCGCGCCATCGCAGCGCCGAGGTATGGGTCTTCGCCTGCGCCCTCCACCATCCGTCCCCAACGGGCATCGCGCGCGATATCAACCATCGGCCCGAAGGTCCATTGAATCCCCACCGCCCGCGTTTCCTGCGCGGCCATCGCCTGCGCACCCTCCACCATCTTGGGGTCCCACGAAGACGCCATGGCAATCGGAGCGGGGAAGATCGTATGGTAGCCATGAATCACGTCCAGCCCAAACAGCACCGGGATGTGCAGGCGCGATTGCTCGACCGCGAGATGTTGCAGGCGATTGATCTCCTTCGGATCAGAGACCCACAGCACCGAGCCCGCGCCGACGGTACGGATGAAGTCCTCGAACGAGCGGTCCCCCATGTTCGCCTTGTATTCGGCGATTGAAAACCCGGGAAGCTGCGACAACTGCGCGACCTTTTCCTCTAGCGTCATCTGCTGCAGCAGGGTGCTGGCCCTCTCCCGCACCTGCGCGTCAGTCAGCGCGGTCGTCTGGCCGCCGAGCCCTTCCGCAAAGCCAAGTAGAGTGCACAGCACAACCACAGCTCGCGGCCAACTGCCACCTGCGATCTGTCTCCCCATAACATGCCCCCTTTGTGGAACCGCTGCGGGCAATGCACAGTCAAAATGCGCGACGGGCGCCACTTCGCCCGACGGGAAGTTATAGCACACGCGAATCAGCGGCCCTGTAATCCACACGTGGGTACCTGGGATATCGCGGCTCCGGAGCACCTGCAGCGTGCAGACATGGGAGCATCCCACCGAAATGCGGGATGCTCGCACCGGTGATTTCGTGTCAAACTGCGCCGGATGCCATAGCCTTCTACGATGGTAGCGGAACTCGACGGTCATCCGTCCTCCGCTCACTTAGTCACCCATCTCTCGTCTGTGGCGCAGGGGCGAAATGAAAGTTCACTGCAAGCTGTCCATTCTTATCCTTTTCGTACTGGGTGCGCTTTCTGCGGTAAGTCTGCGTGCCGTTGCGGCCGACCCCGCTACCCCGCAGATCAACGCCGAGATCGCGCGCCTCCAGCAGTCGATCAAAGACAAGCCGATTGCCGACAAAGATGCCGCGCGGGTCGCTGCGATCGCACAGGACGCGCTCAACTCTGCCGCCGCTGCCGCTAGTTCGGGTCAGGTCTACCTCGCTCTGGAGAAGCTGGGCCAGGCCCAGGAGCTTCTGTACGGCGCGCAGAAAATGGACGACAAAGCCGAGGTCGAGAAAGGCGGCCTTAATGCATTTCAGTCGGCGTGGAACAAGGTCAACCGCCGTCTCACCGCGCTCGACAAGGACGCGCACGCCCGGGAATGGAAGCACTCTCCTCTCGCCGTCCGCGCCTCGGCAGAAGCCGCGCAGGGCAAAGCGATCCCGTTGCTGGAAGGCGGCCAGGGCTTCGCCGTGGCCAACGGTCCGACGGACGGCCTGCTGTATGTCGGCGAGGCGGAGGGCCTGGCCGACTTCGCAACCTTCTGCACGTCCCTGACGATTACGGAGAAAGCCGCCGCGCAGCCCCTGAGGTCCCTGCTGAGGGAGTTGCAGGTCTTGCAACAGAAGACGAATGCCGCCTTCCAGCCACCGCAATCGATCGATCTTCACAGCCGCTTCATCGCGCTGAATTCGCAGCTCAAGTTGGCGCAGGAACTCGACGCGACACGGTTCTATGCCGGAGCTCTACGCTTACATGGAGGCCACGCGTCACTATGGCATGCTGCGTGAACCTCCACTCGATGCTACGAAACAGGCGGCACTGAAACAAGAGTTGGCCGCTGAACATAAGAAGCTTGCTGCTTCGTCCGGCGATAATTCGCTCGCGCTGCTCTTTCTCGAGTGTGCCGAGTCTTACACCGCGCACCCAGACGGCTCCGCGCCGCCCGCCGACGAATGGCGAGGCGCGCGCGTGATCCTCGATCAGGTGCTTCCAGCGTATTACGCAGCGCTGAAACCGGCGGCTCCGCTCGAGCGTGCATCCGGCAAGACCGTGGACATTACCCTCGTCCGCTGGCCCTACACCTGAAACCTCTCCGACCCGGCAAGTTTGCTGGTACAGGAGGTAGCGGCGAAATATCCCGGCAGGGTGACCTTCGTGAGTGAAAACTTCGGCGCGTCCAAGTTGGCTGATCGCTACGGCGTGAAAGGATATCCCGCCGTATTCGTCGATGACGTCTTGGTAGCCGTGCCGCGCGACTTCGGATATTTCAGCGAAGTCGAAGGCACCGGCCGTTATGCTCCCTGGAAGAACGCGGACAATCAGGCGAAGTTTAAGGCCGACCTCGTCCGCATGATCGACCTGATCCTCGCGGGCAGGAAAGACGTAGTTAGCCGGGAGCACGCCACCACAAGCGCCGCCGCGCACCAGATCACGGCGCTCCCTAGCTTCAAGCTGACCGATCTCGCCGGGCACCCGCTCACCGCCGAGCAACTCGCCGGCCGCGCAGTGCTGGTCGAGTTATGGGCCACATGGTGTCCGCCGTGCCGCTCCACCTTGCAGTGGCTGGGCGACTTGAAGCGCCAGTACGGCGACAAACTTGCCATCCTGGCGATTGCCGTCGAATCTCCCCAGGACCAGATTCGCTCGACTGTGAATTCGCTCAGTCCGGACTTGAAGTGGGCCATCGCCGACGCTCCGACCGCCGCGGCCTTCGGCGACATCACCGCTGTCCCCACCATGTTCCTGTTCGATCGCTCGGGAAAAACCGTGCGCGTGCTCTACGGCGCTCCTCCCGACTTACACGAGCAAGCTGAGGCTACGTTGAAAGGACTGGTCAATTGAGCGACGTCTCATAGAGACGGCTGACGCCGCTAGGGGCTTCGGCCCCCAACTCAACTCAACCGTCCTTCTTCAGGAGCACGTTGTCAATCATCTGCCGCATGAAGTGTCCACCGAACCCACCGGCGCTGGAGGCGAGAATCTGCAGGAACGCTCCGTACACCTGTCCTCGATTGTGCGGCCACTTCACGATGTAGTGGTAATACCCAAGCACGATGGGCACGCCGACCCATACCAGCAGCACCCATCGCCACGGCCGTTGCGGCTTCCACGTGCCCAGCAGCATCGCGAACCCCAACATGCAGAGCGCCGTCAACAGCGCATCATCGACCGTCTGATTCACCCAACCGGAGAACAGGCCGCACAACGACGCGAAGAGATAGCACAACGGATTGGTGCGGGATGGCGTGCCGTTCGTTACCATCAATACTGGTAGAACCCCCGCCCTGACTTTCGCCCCAACCAACCCGCGTCCACCATTTTGATCAACAGCGGACACGGCCGGTACTTCGGATCGCCCAGCCCCGCCTGCATCACTCGCATGATGTCGAGGCACACATCGAGCCCGATGAAGTCCGCCAGCGTCAGCGGACCCATCGGATGCGCCATCCCCAGCTTGAACACCTCGTCTACTGCCTCCGGCGTGGCCACGCCTTCCATCACCGCATACATCGCCTCGTTCAGCAGCGGCATCAAAACGCGATTCGACACAAACCCCGGCGCGTCGTTCACTTCGACCGGAGTCTTCTCGAGCTTCTCCGCCACCCCCTTCACGGTGGCATACGTCTCGTCCGAGGTCGCCAGCCCGCGAATCACCTCGACCAGCTTCATCACCGGCACGGGATTGAAGAAGTGCATCCCGATCACTTTCTCCGGACGTTTGGTCACCGCCGCCAGCTTCGTGATTGAAATCGACGACGTATTCGACGCCAGAATCATTTCCGGGCGGCACAACTTATCGAGGTCGCGGAACAAATCCGACTTGATCTCAAAGCGCTCACTGGCCGCCTCGACCACAAAGTCGCAACCCGCCAGCCGCGCGCGGTCCGTCGTAAGAGCAATCCGAGCGAGCGCCGCATCTCGCGCCTCTGCGGTTATCTTCCCTTTAGCGACCTCACGCTCCATGTTCTTGCGGATCGTCTCCACTCCGCGATCGAGGAAGCGCTGCTCCACATCGACCAGCACAACCCCGTAAGCACCTCGCGCGAACACATGGGCAATGCCGTTGCCCATGGTGCCCGCGCCGATCACACCCACTGTCTTGATATCCATGATTGCCTCTGGTGCGGCCAACCCGCACAACCAAAACAATCGAGTCTACCAGAGGGAGCGGAGCGATCTAGTTGTTGCTGGCGTGGGGAACTTCGCCATCTTCCGCCTTCACGCGGATCATGATGCAGGTGGCATTATCTTCGCCTCCCGCATCGAGCGCGGCCTCGATCAGGGCATCGCAGGCGGCCTGCAGTGGCTGGGTGTTGGCCAGAATCGCGTAGATTGCGACATCTTCGAGGTGACGCAGAACGCCATCCGTCGTCAACAGCAGGACGTCGCCATCCTGCGCAGGAAACTCCGCCAGATCAGGAGGAATCGTCTCCTCGGCACCAAGTGCGCGAGTAATAATGTGCTGCGCCGAAGACTTCTTGGCCTCTTCGAGCGTAAGCACACCACGCCGGACCTGCTCCATCACCAGCGAGTGGTCTTCCGTGAGTTGCAGCAGTGCGCCTTCGCGCATCAGGTAGATGCGGCTGTCTCCCACATGCGCGATGGTGAACTTGCCCTCGAGGAAGCGGGCAGCCACCAGAGTGGTGCCCATCCCAGAGGCCGTTTCGTGCCCATCGGCATACTCCAGGATCGATTCGTTTGCCTTGTTGACGGCATCCGAGAGCATCTGCGCTCCCAGCGGGGCGTCGGCCAGGCTGGCATCGGCCGCCAGAGGTTCCTTGTCGCGAAAGTACGAAAGCACGGTATCGACCGCGATCTGACTGGCTACCTCGCCAGCCGCATGTCCTCCCATGCCATCGCAAACGACGAAGACGCCCTGGCGCAAATCGAAGCCGAAACTGTCCTCATTTGAAGGACGAACCCGGCCCACGTCACTTCGCCCCACCACCTCGAGTCCCAAATTCATGCGGGCATAAGTGTACGCTGTGTTAAGCATTCGCGCGAGTAACCAAAGTGGGGGATTCAGCCTTTCCGAGCCAATTCGGCGTCTCGAAACTGCAAAACTTGTGTCAAAAATCGGCTTTGGGCCAGCCCCTTAATTCCTCGCTAACCCCGCCCCTTCAAGGCCGTGTCTTAGCGATCTCCGGCTCTTTTTCTGTCACCCCCGAGTGCTCGATGTGGTGCTTCTCCAGATCGATCCGCAACGCTTCGAACGCGTCTTCCGGGGAGTCCGCCCAATGGATCAGCTCCAGGTCCTTCGCCGAAATCGTCCCAGCATCCACCAGCGCCGGTAAGTTGACGACCCTATTCCAGTACTCCCGCCCATAGACCACGACGCAGATATGCTTGGCGAGCTTCTCGGTCTGCGCCAGTGTGAGCAGCTCGAACATCTCGTCGAACGTCCCAAAGCCCCCCGGAAACACCACCAGTGCCTTGGCCAGGTAGGCAAACCAAAGCTTGCGCATGAAAAAGTAGTGGAACTCGAAGTTCAGCTCCGGCGTGATGTACGGGTTGGGAACCTGCTCGAACGGCAGATTGATGTTCAGCCCGATCGTCTTGCCCCCCGCCTCGAACGCGCCGCGGTTGGCCGCCTCCATGATGCCCGGCCCGCCGCCGGTACACACGACAAACCGGTGACGCGGCTGGCTGATGGTCTGCGTCCACTTCGTGATCAGGAAGGCCAACTGGCGCGCGGCCTCATAATAGTGCGACATCTCCAGACCGGTCGTGGCACGTTGCAGCCGCTCCCGCGCTTCCGGAGAATCGCCCCCCGCCCTCTGCAGCTCCAGCAGCGCAGCCCGCGCCTGCTCCTCGCTGTGAAAGCGCGCCGACCCAAAGAACACGATGGTGTCCTGAATCCGCTCGCGACGAAACTTCGACAGCGGCTCCTGGTACTCAGCCAAAATGCGCAGAATGCGCCCATCCGGCCCGTTCAGGAACTTCTTGTTCTCATAAGCCAGCGGCACCCGCTGCCCACGGTGCGGCAACGGCTCGTCAGTGTCTTTATCAGGCATCAGGATAGGTATATCAGCCGGACGACAATCCTAACCAATACACGCTACCGCGAGAGGTCTGCACCCACAAACCGCAGCTTACTTGATCGATGTATAGGTGCATGCCGTCAGGGAACTTGAGGTGGAGAACAACCCAGGGTCGCAGGTGACTCGATGACTACCGCCCAGTCGTCAAGAAGTTTAGAGTCTTCTATCTTCGAACCTCAGCCGACGGTTCGTCATTCGAAGCCTGTGCTCGGCAGGCAGCGCTATCCGCCGCGCTGACGTCCTCGGTCCGCGCCTCCCACCGATGAAATCTCGTGCGGATATCCAGGCGGCGCTCGCCGAGGTCTTCAATGCATCAAAACATTACGTATAAGCTCCCTGCTTGCAAATATTTTCGCGGAATTCGGTCTATCCCATTGAAAATGGGGGATTTTGCACATGGGGGTTGCCTGCCTGTCCCAGGCTACCAGAACGGGAATTATCGACGCGGGGTTTCGCGGTAGGTTACGGCTTCGGCTACGCCCATCCAGATATCGACGAGGCCGAGGCCGCTGACTACTCCGCGGACGAAGCCGTACATCAGGAAGCCCTGGAGCGTGGGATAGGAAGCCAGGAGCGAGTTGCCGGTCCAGAGGCGCGTCCAGGGGAGCACCGTGAGGATGATGCCGACTTCGAGGCAGAACAGCACGAACACCACTAGCCACAGGCGCTGCGGCCAGCGATGCGGCCCGACCGGTTTCTTGACCGGCGGCATCACCAGCACCGGTCCGGCTTGCAACGGGACGTGGTCGGGGCCCGGAGCTTCGGAGAAGTAGCTCAGGGCGAAGCCGGAGGCGGTAGAAAACCGGAACGGCAGGGACTGCGCCCTGCCGTATTCGAGGTTGTTGAAAAGTTGCACTAGAGCAGCTCTTCGTTCCAGTTCTCGAGGAACTTCTTGACCTCGACCATGAACTGGTCGGCGACTGCGCCATCGATGATGCGATGGTCGTAGCCGATGCTGAGATGCATCATGGAGCGGATGGCGATGGAGTCGTTGCCGTCCTTGTCGGTGACGACGACCGGCTTCTTGACGATTCCGCCGACGCCCATGATGGCGACCTGGGGCTGGTTGATGATCGGCATGCCGAACTTGGCGCCGAAGATTCCCGGGTTGGTGATAGTGAACGTGCCGCCTTGCACCTCGTCAGGCTTGAGTTTCTTGGTGCGGGCGCGCTCGCCGAGGTCGCTGATGGCGCGCTGCAGTCCGACAAAGCTACGCTCCTCGGCGTTCTTGACCACGGGTACGATGAGTCCCCAGTCGAGGGCGACTGCGATGCCGAGGTTGATCGACGAGTGGTAGCGGATGTTGTCGCCTTCGACGGAGGAGTTGACGATGGGCCACTTGCGGAGTCCGTGGACGGCGGCGCGCGCGAAGAACGGAGTGAAGGTCAGCTTGCTGCCGGTCGCCTGCTCGAACTTCCCTTTCATTTTCTCGCGAAGTTTGACGATGCGGGTGACGTCGACTTCGAAGACTCCGTGGACGTGAGCGCTGGTGCGCTTCGACATCAGCATGTGCTCGGCAATCTTCTTGCGCATGGTCGACATGGGAACCAGTTCGCCGGGGGTGATGCCTCCTACGGGCTGCAGCGGCGTGGTGACGGCTGGTGCTGGCGGAGCTTCGTAGCTCGGCGCAGGTGCGGCCGGAGCAGGAGCAGCGGGCGCGGCAGCGGCGGGTGCTCCGCCGGCGTGCTTGGCGATGAAAGCCTCGATGTCTTCCTTGGTGATGCGGCCGCCGAGTCCGGTGCCGGGTACCTTGGCGAGGTCGACGTTGTTCTCCTTGGCGATCTTGCGCACCAGAGGGCTGGACCGGACACGGCCTTGGTCGCCATTCTCAGGCTCGGCTTCGGGCTCGGGTGCTTTTGCGGCAGGCGCGGGAGTGGCGGGCGCCGCCGGTGGAGGCGCGGCCTTCTTGGCCTCGGGCGCGGGAGCGGCAGGCGCGGCAGCGGTACCATCACCTTCTCCGGCGATCACGCCGACTACGGTGTTGACCTGCACGGTGTTGCCGGCCGCGACCTTGATCTCCTGCAGGGTTCCGGAGGCGGGGGCGGGGATTTCGGCGTCAACCTTGTCAGTGGAGATTTCAAACAGCGGCTCGTCGCGCTGGACTTTGTCGCCGGGCTGCTTGAGCCACTTGGTGATGGTTCCTTCGAAGATCGATTCCCCCATCTGGGGCATGACTATTTCGGTGGGCATGGTTTCCTTCCACGGAGCATATGGGTAGAAATCAGAGTAAAACGCAAATGGAGATTATATCGCGTTGCGGGCATATGCCGTCCCTCCGGGACTCTGGTTCAAATTGCGTCCGTACCCATCGCAAAAGAGTCTGTTACGAAACTCGGCAACCGGGGAAAGACAGAGATGGGAGGCGAGCGGAGGGAGTAAGTTTGCGGGCATGGCTCACATTACAGGGGAAGCGGGGGGGAACAAGTGACGATGTTTCCGGTGACGCTGGACGAGGCGGCGGCAAGTCGTCTGGGTGGGCGAGGCGGCGGTGTGCGGTGCGTGTCCGCTGCGAGTGCGCTGCAGCACGGCGGCACGGCGGGTGGTGAAGCGGCACATCGATGAAAACGCGCTCGAACGCATGCAGCAGCGGGGCACAGCGGAAGCCATGCGACTGCGGCGCCGTCTGCCGGAGCGCGAGTTTGCGGAGTTGAAGTACCGCATCTTCGGGCATCCGCGCTTTCTGCGCGCGGCGGAGCGCAGACGGAAATCAGCTTGACGACCATGGCCTACAACCTGAAACGCATGCCGAGGGTGCTGGGAGGCGCCGGCTTGCGGGTTGTCCTGGCCAGCTAACCGGACTTGGGCGATCGACCGGAAAGAGCCTACCTGGGTTCGACAAGGCAAGGCGCAAGACCCATCGCCCAAACCAGAGGAAATCAGGAGTTTTGTAACCGACTCTAAAGCGCTGGGCTTAGATATTCCGTCCCTGCAGGACGGGCCCAAGACCGGTGTCATTTCGTGCCTGGCCTGCCACTTTGCGCCCGCACGCGTGGAAATTTCCTGCCGTCAGATGGTCGAGCCTGAGCGGAGGGTGAAAACGCTTGTTCACATCGTGCCATGACAGTAAGCTGGTGGGCGCACTATCACTACCTCGCAGCGAAGGAGCGGAGATGTCTTCGAAATGCGCGATCCGGTGCCTTCTCATCCTGCTGTTTGCGCTGATCATCCCCGGGAACGCGGCGGCACAGATGCCCAATGCGTACGGTGCGCCCATCTCGCTGGAAAATGCCAAGAAGGCAGCCGCGCCGGCACTGGCGGAGGCGGTGAAGAACAACTGGAACATTGCGGTAGCCATCGTCGATCCCTCGGGAAATCTTGTGTACTACGAGAAGATGGACCATACCCAGCTCGGCAGCGCCAACGTTTCGGTCGATAAGGCGCGGACGGCAGCGCAGTTCAAACGGTCTACCAAGGCGTTCCAGGACGCGCTGGCCAATGGCGGTGAAAACCTTCGCATTCTCGGACTGCCGGGAGTTGTTCCGGCCGAAGGCGGAATTCCCCTGCTCATCGAAGGTAAGATCGTGGGCGCGATCGGCGTGTCGGGCATGACCAGTGTTCAGGACAACCAGTGCGCCAAGGCTGGAGCCGATCTGTTCAAGTAGCACTTTGCCCAGGTTGGCGCCGAAATGCGCGGCGCGAAGCGAAGAGTTTCCCCGCATGCTGAAGCCCGCGGGGAATGACAAGAGTCACGGTTGCGGATTTTTCCCTCCTCCACCCTTTGCAAGGCCTTCGCCGGACGACGCGCTTACGTTCTCCTTCGCGGCAGTGCTGTGCCTGGCGACCACGCTCCTGGGGACTCTGGTGCCGGCGCTACGGGCGATCCGTGTGGATCCAGCGGCGGTGATGCGGGCGGAGTAGGGACGCAGGTTCGGCGGAGCAGGCGTCTTGTGAGGCCAGACCGTGGACCGGCGTAAGTACGATGTTGGCTCCGTTCAGAGAAACAGTAAAAATCTGAACTTCACTGCCTCATACCCTCCGCCAATCCTCTGACACTGTTCGTCTTCGATGGTCCGACCCGGTTCCTTCTCGACGACAATGGGCAACTCCGCTCGTCCCAGTTTCCGTTCGTCCCAGTTAGAGATGCTTGCGACTGGGATTCTTCCGGGGACGAGATGGCGCGCGCTTGCCATGATCGCACGAAACGGCGAGCCTGTCGAATGAAAGACGACGTGTTGTCAGTAGCAGATGATATGTCCGGTTGAGATAGCACAGCGACGACGGCTACGGGCATATGAGTAAACCTGACAACCAAAACCGGACATTTCACGTGCTACAAAAAGCGGACATTTTAACTTGCTACGAAGAATGAAAGACGACGTGTGCGACGAGGTAGATGGGGATTTCTGCGGACTTTCAAGCGACTGGCGGGCGTCGGCATAAGTCATCCAAAGGGCAAGTGTAGGCATCCCACCTAGTGACACTAGACTGGCCGCAAGAACACAATGTGTACGGAGGACCTGGCCCGCGCAGACTCCGAACGGCAGGAGGATAACAGTGGCGAAGCTTACGACATCAACACGCAAACGGATTCCGACGACCAAGTTCGCGTTTCCCAAGCAGCGCAAGGAGCCGCTGGAAAACGCCTCCCATGTTCGCAATGCGGCTGCGCGCCTGAACCAGGTGAAAGGCGTGACGGAAGCGGAACGCCGCGCCGCGTGGAAACGCATACAGGCTGCCGCAAAGCGCTACGGAGTGGAATTGCAAGAGTCTGCATAGGCGAGTGCCCAGTAGTTATTCGGCGGTTCACGGCTGAGTCCAACCGTGCACACGATTCAATCGTGCGCGCCGAAGGAATAGCCTTGTTGCTGTGGCCCTTCCGTGCCTGCAAGCCGTCGGCTATTTGACTCTCCTCCCGCCCTGTTCTAGCCTCGATAGTTTGTACTTCCATCTCGCAAAGCATTCTTCTGCTAGACGTTCGGAATGAAAACGACTCGGCATTTCCTAAAATTCGTGCTGATTTTTGCGATCGGCGCGCAGGCGCTGGCCGGCACCATGGTGCAGCCGACGCATGCCCCCAAGGCGATGGTGGCCACGGTGCAGGGCGACGCGTCCAATGCGGGTGTCGAGGTGATGAAGGCGGGCGGGAATGCGGTGGATGCCGCGGTCGCGATCGGATTCGCGCTGACGGTGACCCATCCCCAGGCGGGCAACATCGGCGGCGGAGGGTTCATGCTGTTTCGCCGTCCCGATGGCGAGGTGCACTTTCTCGATTACCGTGAGAAGGCGCCGTCGAAGGCGACCGCCGATATGTATCTCGACAAGAACGGCAACGTGATCAAGGACATGAGCACGCTCGGGTACAAGGCGATTGCGGTGCCGGGATCGGTGGCGGGACTGGCGTATGCGCAGAAGCATTGGGGCAAGTTGCCGCTGGCGCAGGTGATGGAGCCGGCCATCCGGCTGGCGCGCGATGGATTCGTGCTCGACTACGGCACGGCGATGGACCTGCGCGATGGCGACTTGGGGGTGTTTCCGGAGTCGCGACGGATTTTCCAACGCGATGGGAACTTCTATCAGCCGGGGGATGTTTTCAAGCAGCCGGAATTGGCGCGCACGCTGGAGAGGATCGCGAAAAATCCTGACGATTTTTATCATGGCGATCTGGCGCGCGAGTTGGCGGCGGCGATGCAGAAGGGCGGCGGGCTGATTTCGGCCGAAGACCTGGCGGCCTACGAGGTCAAAGAGCGGCAGCCTATCCGCGGGACGTATCGCGGGTATGAGGTCATCAGCGCGCCTCCACCGTCTTCGGGAGGCGTGGCGCTAGTCGAGATCCTCAACATCCTCGAAGGTTATGACCTGGCCAAGCAGGGCAACCGGACAGGCGCGAGCATTCACCTGACTACCGAGGCATTTCAGCGCGCGTTCTTTGATCGCACCGAGTTTATGGGGGACCCGGATTTTTCGAAGATCCCGGTCGCGCAACTGATCGACAAGCGCTACGGCGCGGCTTGGCGCGAGACGATTCCCGTGCGGCGCGCCACGCCGAGCGGTGAGGTGAAGCGTCCTGCAATCTTCACGCAGCTTGACCAATACGCCAGCACGCATCCCCGGCCACGATCGATCCGAGAGCCGGAGCA
>Ga0210406_10003267_pt1 | contig 17913 bp, 14 predicted proteins | sample IncBWC30MmetaG_FD_155454 | JGI IMG/M metagenome (GOLD analysis project Ga0210406, IMG submission 155454) | Forest soil microbial communities from Barre Woods Harvard Forest LTER site, Petersham, Massachusetts, United States - Inc-BW-C-30-M | ecosystem: Environmental > Terrestrial > Soil >... | reverse complement strand
GCTCGTGACCTGTTTTTGAAGGGCGAGGTGGATGAAGTGAAGGTCGTCGCGACACTATTCATCAACACGCTGACACAAAAGCCCGGAGTGGTGGAGTTTCTGCCAATCGGCGAAATCAAGGGAATGAAGATTCCCGGTGTGGAGTCCGACGTGGACTTGGCCTCCGACACGAATGAGGTTCTCTTTGAGCCTAGCCCGGAGACGGTTCTTTCCTATCTCCTGGGGCATTATCTCAACATTTTCATCTACCGGGTCCTGCTGGAAGCCAAGGCCAGTGAACAAAGCGCCCGCATGGTGTCCATGAAGAACGCCACCGACAGTGCCAGCGGCCTCACCGAAGATTTGACACTCGAATACAACAAGCTGCGGCAGGGCAATATCACCAAGGAACTGCTCGAAATTGCCGGCGGACAGCTCGGAAATGATTAGCGAAAGAGCGCCATATGAATAAAGGCAGAATTGTCCAAGTCGCAGGTCCGGTCGTGGATGTTGAATTCACGGAAAAGCTGCCGGACATCTACAGTGCGTTGACTGTCGACTTTAGAGTCGCGAACGAGGCGTTCAATCTGACACTCGAAGTGCAGCAGCACCTCGGTGATCATTGGGTCCGCGCCATCTCCATGTCCGGCACTGAAGGCCTCAAACGCGGCTACGAAGCCATCGACACCGGCGCGCCCATTTCCGTGCCCGTCGGAGAAGGAGTGATGGGGCGGATTTTCGATGTGTGTGGCAACCCGGTCGACGAACGTGGGCCGGTGAAGGCAGAAAAGCGTTACCCGATCCACCGCCCGGCGCCCAAGCTAGTGGACCAATCGCCCTCACCGCAAGTTCTCCCCACCGGCATCAAGGTCATCGACTTGATTTGCCCCTTCCTGAAAGGCGGCAAGGTCGGCGCATTCGGCGGTGCCGGCACGGGCAAGACGGTCATCATCATGGAGCTGATCAACAACATCGCCAAGCTCCACGGCGGCGTTTCGGTGTTCGCCGGCGTTGGTGAGCGGACTCGCGAAGGCAACGATCTCTACAAGGAAATGTCCGAGGCCGGCGTCATCAAGCAAGACAACCTGGGCGCTTCGAAGATCGCTCTCGTATATGGCCAGATGAACGAGCCGCCCGGCGCGCGCCTCCGCGTCGCCCTGTCCGGCCTGGCCATGACCGAGTATTTCCGAGACGAGAAGAATCAGGATGTGCTGCTGTTCATCGACAACATCTTCCGGTTTTCTCAGGCCGGTTCTGAAGTCTCGGCCTTGCTCGGCCGAACGGCCAGCGCCGTCGGTTACCAGCCAACTCTGGCTGCTGAAATGGGCGTGCTCCAGGAACGGATTACCTCGACCAAGAAGGGCTCGATCACCTCGTTCCAGGCGGTGTACGTGCCGGCAGACGATCTAACCGATCCGGCCCCGGCCACCACGTTCGCGCACTTGGACGCGACCATCGTGTTGGAACGGTCGATCGCGGAGTTGGGTATCTACCCGGCGGTTGATCCGCTGGCCTCGACTTCCCGGGCGCTCGCGCCTGAAACTGTCGGCCAGGAGCACTACGACGTCGCGCTTGGCGTACAGCGCGTGCTCCAGCGCTACAAGGATCTGCAAGACATCATCGCGATTCTCGGCATGGACGAGCTTTCACCCGAGGACAAGACCGCGGTGTTGCGCGCCCGCAAGATTCAGCGGTTCCTGAGCCAGCCCTTCACCGTGGCCACCGTGTTTAGCGGCCTCGAGGGTAAACAAGTCCCGGTGGCCAATACAGTTCGCGGCTTCAAAGAGATTCTCGACGGCAAACACGACTCCATACCAGAAGGCGACTTCTACATGAAGGGCGGGATCGACGAAGTCAGATCGAATTGACCATGGCCGACACGTTGAAGCTCGAAATCGTCACCCCGGAAGGCCCGGCGTACTCGCAAGATGTGGAGATGGTCACCTTGCCGGGCGTGTCCGGCCAGTTCGGGGTGTACCCACAGCACATCCCCCTCATGGCACAGATGGAGCCGGGCGAAATGATCGTGCGTAAAGACGGCCACGACACGTTCTTCGCGACCGGCGCGGGACTCATCGAAGTCACAGCCACCAGCATCGCGATCCTTACCGATCTGGCGGTGCAAGCCGACAAGATTGACGAAGCCAAGGCCGAAGAAGCGCGACGACGTGCCGAGGCTCGGCTCAAAGAAAAACTCGCTGACGACGAAGTGGCCTCCATCAACGCCTCGTTGGCTCGTTCCTTGGCCCAGTTGCGCGTAAAGCGCCGGCACCACAAATGAAGTGCCCACTGGACCAACGTGAGCAGGCAGTCGGAATAAGTCGTGCTTCGCATGAGACACAGAATTGTCGGTATTGCAGCGACAACTCAAACCCAGATTGGCCTGTAATCAACGGAAGTTCACGTGTCGATTCCGAAAGCCATCGCTCTGCTGGGACTCGGCCGAGAGAATCTGAGGCTGATTCCCGTAGACGAAACTTTCCGCATGGTCCTGGAACAGCTGGAACGCAGAATGCGGCAGGACCAGGAAAAGGGCGTTACGCCAGTCGCTGTGGTCGCGACCGCTGGCACCGTCAACACCGGCGCGATTGATCCGCTTTCTGAGATCGCGGCAATCGCAAAACAATACGGTGCCTGGCCGCATGGTCGGCGGCTGGAGATCTTTTCTGAACTCCCCGACGCACGAGGTCGTCTTTAACTCGTTTAACGGCTTTATCGCGGCTCGGGGATCGGCTCCATATCTCCCAACAAGAACACATACCCCGCAATTCCAATGGACAAAACAACCGCCGCCGCAACGAACGCCCCCGAATAACTCTTCGTCGCCATAACGATATAACCCGTCGCGATCGGAGCCGAAATCGCCGCAATCTGATTGCTCAAATTCATAATCCCGCCTACCGTACCCACGCTTTCTTTCGGCGCAATCAACGACGGCATTGACCATCCGACCGGCGCCGCAATGGACAGCCCGGTAATCGAAACCGTGATCCACAACAACGCCGCTTGCATGCTGTTCGCGTACGCCACTCCAAAAATTCCCAGACCCAGCAGCATTCCCGTAACCAGAGTCGTCCTCCGCACTCGCGCCGCTTTCCATCCTCGCTGAATCAAAAAGTCCACCAGCCATCCGCCAACAATCAGTTCCGCCACGGTTGCACACAGCCATGGCGCGCTGGTGTAAAACACGGAGTGCCTCAGATCCAAGTGATGCGTATCGGAAAGGTATGTGGGCAGCCACGTCAGCAGAAGATAGAAAACGTAATTGTACGAACCATAGCCAAGCGCCAGCCCACATACTTTCGGCTGCTTCAATAAATAAAAAAATGGCGCTCCAGCCGCCCTACGCGCCGCGTCTTCGGGTTGGGCCCCGCCGTTTTGAATATGTTCGCGTTCTCTCTGCGACAGTCGCGCATCCTGACTCGGATTTTTGTAGTAAACGCAAAACAGTGCCAGATACAACAGACTGATAATCCCAGTCGCTGCAAAATTCCAGCGCCAGCCAAAATGCAAAAGGACCAATCCCAGAACCGGCACGCCGATCGCTGAAGAAAATTTCGCCATGGAATCGAACATGGCTGTGGCCAGGCTTCGTTCATTTTTCGGGAACCAATAGCCGACTGCTTTCGCGGTCCCGGGAAACGTCGGCGCCTCTCCGACCCCCAGAAGAAAACGTGCTCCAAACAGGCCCGCGATTCCCGTCGAAATGGCCGCAAAAAACGAAGCCACGCTCCAGATCGTGGTGCTGATGATTCCCACTCGCCGCACGCCGAACCGGTCCAGCAACAATCCCGAGGGAAGCTGCAGCACCATGTATGTCCAGTTGTAAGCGCTCAGCAATATCCCGAACGTTAAATCGGAGATCCCAAACGCATTGTGCAGCGCGTCGCGCGAGACAGAAAGATTCACGCGGTCGAAATAACTGATCAGAATTCCAAACGCCAGCAGCGCGGCAACGCCCCAGCGGCGCCGTGGCACCTCCCTGCCCGCGCTGGTGTCGTTGTCAGCCAAATTGTTAGTGGTGGCTCCGGTCCGATTTCACTTCGGCGGGGCGGTTTGCCCGTCTTTCAATATCGTTACAAACTGCCGCAACTCTCGCCGCTCTTTCTCCAGTTCCGCGTCCTCGGACCTGCGCAATTCCTGGCATGTATCGATCTCCCGCTTCGCTCTCGCAACGTCTCCCGCGCGGCGATACGCCAGACTCAAATGGTAACGGGCGTCGCTCGACTTCGGGCTCGCTTTCACCGCATTCTGGAAAGCCCGCAACGCCGCCGCATTTTCGCCTCGCGCTTTATATAACATCCCCAGTTGCACATACACTTCGCCCAACGATGGGTCAATCGCCGCGGCCTTCGTAAAATATCGTTCCGCTTCCCGTATCCCCGCCTCGCTTTGTTCTCGTCTGCCCTTTTTCCATAACACTAAACCGAAATACTCATTCGCCTGTGCATTTTGCGGCTGCTCGCTCGCAAACCGTTTCAGCCGCGCCGCGCTGCACTGTGGCAAATCCTCCGTCGCCTTCTCCATTTTTCCGAGAAACAGATATGGCGCCGCTGCCTGCGGATTCAAATCCGAAGCCTCGCACATCCGCTCCGCCGCCTCCGCAAACTGTCCGTCCGCAAAAAGCGCCGCTCCCAATCCTGCCAGCATTCGCCACGATTCCGGATGCGCCGCCGCGCCTTTGCGGAAAACTTCCGCCACTGCAAGTCCTGCGCGATGCAACAGAAGTTCCGAGCCCCAGGCAAAATAATTCTCTTCGCTCGGCTCCAGTTTCGCCGCTTTTTCGTACTCGCTTACCGCGCCAAGGGGATCGCCGTTTTTTTCTTTCTCATCTCCCCGTGACCGGTGTGAACTTGCCTCATTCGACGCCGTTGCCGCGTCGTCGGTCGAATTCGATTTCAGTGCGGCAGTCTCTTTAGCCAGCGTTTCGCTGGTTCGCACCTTCACGTCCGAGCCGTGCACTCCTGCTCCGTTAAAATCCGTTACTCCAGCGATGATGAAGTTCGGCTGGTCCGAGTATTCCATCGTCTTATTCGCGTCGCCGTCCCTGGTTGTCTCTAACTTTTCCAGAACGACGTTCGGATGCTGGCTCAATGCTCCGCCTGGATCGGTCAATTCCATTCGAACTGGGCGAAATCCGTCCTTTTTCACTTCCAGCACGAAAGTTCCCTGACGCGGAACCGTAAGAATGAACTTCCCATCGGCTCCGGTCTCAGCATCCGCAATTTTTTCTTCCGCGTCATTCACCAGCCAAACCAATGCGTCAGCAATCGCCTGGCCCGAAGCGTTGCAAACCGTACCTGTAATCTTTGCTTCTGATTTTCCAGACGTCTCCGGGATGCCCTGCAATGCAAATGTCAAAGTAGGCTCAAGTCCCGCCAGCACGATGGCCACCAACAACACCGCGAGTAAACCCCTCCGCACAAAATAACGCTCGGCTTCCGTAGGGGCGTAGCATGCTGCTCCCCAGCTTGCCCGGGCGTACAACTCAAGCACTCTCTTCTTCGTATTTCCAGGCTGACTCATCTCTCACACACCAGACGAATTGCATTCTATCGCCCAGCACTCGCTCTGGCCAGCCGCATCCTCAAGCGCTTTTGATCCGTTTTTTGCTGTGTTAATCGCAAACCACGCAAGAATTGCCAGCGGGAGTCTTACAAAGGAATTACGCAAAGCAGAATCCGCAGGGACATCCAAACCATGCCGTACGGTCGGAATGTCCCCGAAGACATTCACAACAACGATGATCGCTTATGCCGTCCGCCAAGCTACTCTGCTGGCGCGAACGAAATTCCGCGAAGCACCTCGCCCGCCGGTGCCGTGCGCAGAGTCGTGAAGTGTCCCCAGCCGCTGGAGTTGCTGCGCGGAAGGCTCGTCGCATTCAGGCGGTCGGTCACCGTCACCAGTTTATTCGGGTCGGCTCCCTGGTCACCGTTCGTGCTGATGGTTGACGTAATCGCGTAAAGGTTCACGGTGCCGTCTCCGTTCACGCGTCCGGTTAGATTGCGGCAGCCGCCTGTCGCTGGGTTTAACGCCGCTGGATAATTGGCAACGCCGTACGGCACGCCGATCTCCAATCCATCCTGCAACGTGTAAACGAGATGCCAGGTTCCATCTTGCAAAGTCCACTTCTGAAGCCCAGCGGCGGCGAGTTCGGAATCATCCGCCACGTTGGTTTGCCCGTTGATGATCCGCGGCGCGACTAATCCGCCGTCGCCTTCATCGCATACATACAACGTATTTGCATTTGCAAAGAAAATTCCAAATGGAAACATCACTGGATGCCCGGCCGTGCCGTCTTGCGCAACGCCGCTCGCAAGCGTCGTGGGAAAACCCGGCAGTATCGTGAACGGGGCGGTCTTAACGTCGGTCGGAGTCGGCAGCACACCAGCGTTTCCCACCTGATACACGGTGTCAATTCCGTTGCCGCCGCTGCCCTTCGTTACGTACATCGTATTGTTGAAAATCGTCAGCCCCCGGAAATTGTTATCTTTCCCCGGTTTGTCCGCGGTGGTGTAGCCGACTTGCGTTACTTCGAAATCGCCAATCATATTGATGTCTGGCGGAAGTGTCTGTCCGGGAATCAGAAGTTCCGCTCCCGTGGAGTCAACCAGGTTCAATCCGATTTGTGTCTTGGTGAGCTGTGTCTTCGAGAGTCCGCCATTATTGTCGTTTCCAACCATGTAGTAGTAAGGCGCGGACTTGAATGCCGCTCGTCCGTTATTGCCGCTGTAGGCGTTTCCGTCGGTGATTGTGATCTGCCCGTTCGCATCCACTTCAGCCACCGAACGGTAGTAATTCGATGTCACCGGGTTGGTCGGATCGATCACTCCCGGCGTATTGGAATTCGAGACATCAAGCTGATTTGGCACCGTCAAAAATCCCGGCCCGCCGTGATAGCCCACAAATGTGATTGACTTCCCATCGCTCGCAAGGTTGATGGCCAATTCCGACTTCGAACTGAAGCTGGTAACCAGCTGGTCGCTGGGAACCGCCAAGGTTCCAATAACTTTCCCTTTCGAATCAATATTATCCAGGAAGATCGGTGAGGTCACGCCAAAGCTGGCGTCCGGCCCGTCGTTATTCCACACGTTATGCGAATCCTCAAGGTTGGGATATTCGCCGTTGTCGGTTGCCGCTCCGCACGCCACTGCCACCTTGTTCGTACCGCCCGCGATCAACCGCCCGCGATCAACGTCACCAGAACATTTCCCGCCACGCATCCTGGCGGCAGTGTCTGCCCAGCCGTGACCGGTATAAACGCTACGGCTTAACACCAGACTGTTTGGTTGAAACTTGAACTGCTGCGTATCGCTCTTATCGTCGTTCGCCTTCAATGCGATGGTCGTACTTACTGCAAGAATTGCAATCGCTGCTGGAACCACCAACCGATTTCTTTTCATTGGCCCTCCCAAGGGAGCAATGAAAATCCCACGCCGGCCAGAGATGTGGTATTAAAGGCGGAAAAAAATGTAAAGCCAAAAAACAGCAGGAAGGAAAATGCAATTTTGTTCTAGGCTGGATTCGGAGAACGGGCAAAGACTCGCGGCGGATGCCGAACTGAACGTGGAAAATTCTTGAAAAAACGACTAGTAGTCGTCTTGCGGTTTTCGTCCGTACGGACTTGGCGGAGTCTTGGGCGTGCGCGCCACACGATAGGTATCCAGCTCGGCGCTGCTAATTATGAATTGCGATTCCGGTGGATGGTTCGCGTGCGCCAGCAACTCGGCATTCAAGCGTTCCGAGCAAATCAATGGCGCATCCTGGTACCGCGCGCGATGCGAAACAAACGCCGCATTCTCGATGCTGAGCGTAAATTCCCGTTCGCTGCCCGCTTCGCGCACGTTAAACGTGTATTCGCGCACCAGCAATTTCACCTCAAAGCCGCGGTACTGCACGATCGCTCCATCACTCATTTAGCACCTACTGGAGTGTGACAGAACGCGGGTCTTCCGTGGATTCTTTTTTTTGCCACAACGTTTCTGGAAACTTTGCATGATTAATTTTCCCCAACCTGTGCTATACTGTTTTTGCGCTTAATACCGCGGTTGTGTTGTGCGGTCCCTCTGGTTTCGTAAGTTACTGAGAATACCCGCCCTCCGTTTCCTCCGTACGTTTTACGCGTAATTCAAAATAAGACTGGTATTGCAGGCCACTGCGCCAGCCACGAACTCCGTGTGTACCCGCAGCGGCCTCAGCCAGCGAAAGCTAAATGCAAAATTTCTCTGAACTATCGATATCTCCAAGCCTGAAGGAGCGCCTGGTCGCCGGGCGTTTTACTACGCCGACTCCGGTGCAAGCTGCGGCGATACCGCAGGCTCTGGAAGGCAAGGATGTGCTCGCGACCGCGCAAACCGGCACGGGCAAGACCCTGGCGTTTCTGATTCCGGTGATCGAAAAGCTACTTAAGCAGTCCAAACCGGGAATCGCCGCGCTGGTGCTCGTTCCGACGCGCGAACTCGCCATGCAGGTCGCAGCGCAATACAACGCTCTGCGCGGCAAGCTTCCTCCGGCAGCTCTGGTCTGCGGCGGACTGCCCGAACGCCAGCAGCTCATGGCCATTCGCAACGGTGCGCGGCTGATGGTCGCCACGCCCGGCCGTCTCGAAGACTATCTCGACCGGCAGCAGGTGCAATTCAGCGCCCTGCACACACTCATTCTGGACGAAGCTGACCGCATGCTGGACATGGGGTTCCTTCCCGCCATCCGCAGAATCGCCAGCACGCTTCCAAAAGAACGCCAGACTCTGTGCTTCTCGGCAACCATGGAAGGCGATATGCAGCGCCTGGTGAAGGATTTCACCAAGAATCCGGTTCGCCTCACCTTTGGCTCGACCCTAAAGCCGGCGGAAAACGTCCGCCTGCAAGCCTTTGAAGTTCCCGCGGACGGCAAGCAATCCATGCTCAACCATCTGCTTGGCAAAGAAAGCGGCCGTTGCCTGGTCTTCTCCCGCACCAAGCGCGGCACTGAACGTATCACCAAAAGCCTGAACCGCGACGGCATCAACGCCGCCATGATTCACGGCGACCGCTCGCAATCGCAGCGCACTGCCGCGCTGGAAGGCTTCCAACGCGGCCGCTTCCGCGTTCTCGTGGCCACCGACCTCGCTTCCCGCGGCATCCACGTGCAGGACATCGTCCACGTCATCAACTACGATCTGCCCGAAGTGGCGGAAAACTTCATTCACCGCGTTGGCCGTACCGGCCGCGCAGGTGGCAGCGGAGTAGCCTCAACCCTTTTCGTTAAGGATCAGCGCACCGATCTGTTCCAACTTGAACGCGCCCTCGGCATCAAAATGGAGAGACTCCGCGCCGATGGCACGCAAACTCAGCCGCAATCGAAAGAATTCGCCCGGCCCACGGTTGATCGCCGATCACACGACCGGCACTCAAGCCAACGACCATCGCACGATCAGCCATCCAACGTACCCAAACCCAGCCTGATCTGCCTGCCAGGAGAAGTCCTGCAGGTACAACTCGAAGGCTAAGGGCCTTTAAACCGAATGGCCGGGCGATCTTGGCCCTGGCTGTCCAGTTGCCAACATCGAAAAAAGGTCGTTCGCGATGAGTTTTCCACACTCGCGCAATTTTTTTGTTAGCGCACGCTGGAACGGCGTTCGGACCGGGCAATGTGATGATACAATGGTAGTCGTCATCCAGACTACCAAGAGCAGCGGGGCGCTTCCCTGTTTCTAGCGGGCTGCAAGTAGCCCGCACCCGCCACGGCTGCAATCCGTACATCAATTTCCGCATCATCCAGGCGGCGTACTACGGTCGTGTTCCAGCGCGGCTGTGCATCGAAAGAAAAGAAGATGAGTGCAGTGCCGGCAGTGGCTTGAGGGAGAAAACCTTCGTGCTTGTGACCCAGGAAAAAAACGACCAGATCCGCAACCTGATCACCATCGGTAAGGAACGCGGATATCTGCTGACGGACGAGGTGAATGGCGTGCTCGCGGCCGAAGAACACTCGACCGAAGAGCTGGATACATTTTTCGCCAGCCTTGAAACCGACGGTATCGAAATATACGAAGACGCTTCTGCCGCCAAGCTGGCTAGCACTGCGGTCGAACTAACTGAAACCACCGAAATTGAAATTCCCCATGATCCGGCTCCGGGCGAAGAAGCCGACTTCGAACGCAAACCCGGCCTTTTGGACAAAACCAGCGACCCAGTAAGAACTTATTTGCGCGAGATGGGCGTTGTACCGCTATTGACGCGCGAGCGCGAAGTTTCCATCGCCAAACGGATGGAACGCGGCCAACTGCTGGTACTCAAAACGATTTCGCGTTCTCCCATCGTATTGAAAGCTTTGATCGCGGTGGCCGACGAATTGCGCAATGGCATTCGTCCCATCAAGGAAATCATTCATTTCGACGATGAAGATCTGACGCCGGAGAAAATTGAGAGCAAGACCCGGCAAACGCTGCAACTGGTCGACAAAATTGCGAAATTCTACGATTTGGCTCTGAAGCAGGCCATCAAACTGGAAAATACCGTTTCGAGCAACAAGCGCGCGTGTCTTCGTGCCAGGCGCCAGTTGGGCCGGACGCGCATTGCCATGTCCCATCTGGTGCGCTCCGTCCACTTCAAGGAGCGCGAGCGCAAGCGGCTGATCGATTTGGTGCGGCACGCCGTCGAACGCCTGCAGGGTCTCGAGCGCGAAGTCGTACGCCTGGAACGGCGCGCTAATGCTTCGCGTGGCGAAGCTGCCGCGGAAGCACGCCGGAAATTGCGTTTGTGCCGCGTGCAGATTCGCGAAATCGAAGACGACGGCAAAGCCTCCGCCACCAACCTGAAGCGCGCGCTGACGATTATTCTTCGCGGCGAAGCCGACGCCGAACAAGCCAAAAAAGAATTGACCGAAGCCAACCTGCGCCTGGTCGTTTCCATCGCCAAAAAATATACCAACCGTGGCCTGCAATTCCTGGATTTGATCCAGGAAGGCAATATCGGCCTGATGCGCGGGGCCGACAAATTCGAATGGCGCCGTGGCTACAAATTTTCCACCTACGCGACTTGGTGGATTCGTCAGGCCATCACTCGCGCTATCGCAGACCAGGCTCGCACCATTCGTGTTCCGGTGCACATGATCGAGACCATCAACAAACAGGTACGCACCAGCGCGCAACTGGTGCAGGAACTTGGCCGCGAACCGACCGCCGAGGAAATTGCCAAGCGCATGGACGTTTCCGTTGACTCTGTGCGAAAAACCAAGAAAATCGCGCAGCAGCCGGTTTCCTTCGAAACGCCGATTGGCGAAGACGAAGAAACCCACCTCGGCGACTTGGTCGAGGATAAAGGCGTCGTCTCTCCGTCCGATGCCGCAATTCATTTGAATTTGAAAGAACAGATGGCATCCATGCTGCGGACTTTGACTCCGCGCGAGGAACGAATCATCAAAATGCGTTTTGGTTTGGACGACGGCAGCGAACACACACTCGAGGAAGTCGGCCAGGTGTTCGACGTCACCCGCGAACGCATTCGCCAGATTGAAGCAAAAGCTTTAAGGAAGCTGCGCCATCCGTCCCGTTCGCGCCGTTTCCGCATTTTCGTCGAGAGCTCTATCTAGGGAATACGTTCGAGGGCAACAACGGCGTCAACCTAACTTCGAGGAGACACCCATGTCGATTACATTCCAGAAGCGCCAGAAAGAAATGAAGCGGCAGGAAAAGGCACGCGAAAAAGCCGCACGCCGCGCACAGAAAAAACTCGCCAAGGACAAAGAAGGCGAAAATCCGAACAGCACTCCCGTCGATCCCGCTCTCGATCCCACCATTGACTGGGCGTACCAGAGCGAAATCGAACTAGACCGCCCGTAACGAGTGGTGATAAGAAGTTATTGAAAAGTACGGAAGTGCTACGTGAAAAAGAAGACGGCCTTGTACGCTCTTGCCGTGCTGATTTTCCTGGGCGCTAGTTTGGCACTCTTCATCATTGCCGCGGACGAACAGTCCATCATATCGAGCGGGCAGCCTGCAGCTCAGAGAATCAGCCTTTATAACTTCATTACGCAAGGTTTTGCCGGAAACAAGCATATTGAATTGGCCGACTTCTATTTCGGCAAACGGTATATCTACGCCACAAAACTGGTGCAGTTCCAAGATGTCTACCTACCGGTGTTTCCTGATGGAGAGCCTGAGAATGCAAGCAATCTGCGCATCCTGGTGTGGATCCGGAACGATCGCAATTCCAATGAGCGACTGATTGAAAGTGCACAGGACCTGGATCGCTTTGTAGCGGACTTCAATCGCCGTCCGAGATCCATATCCGGCGTGTTAAGACAACCTACTGACCGAGTGCGAACACTCACGGCTGATGCTTACCCAGGAACGAATGGCCCATCTCTTCAAGTCCTTTGGGCCAGGCATCTTCCCACCCAGGAATCGATCAATGTCCTCTGGGGTATTTGCGCTCTGTGTTTGCTGGCAGCGGCAGCCTGCGCCGTGGCATACAGGCGACAGTTCCGCATTTGAGTTGTCTTTTCTTCTGATGTCCAAAAGATTTGGAGGCGCGGGGCGGAATCGAACCGCCGATAAAGGTTTTGCAGACCTTTGCCTTACCACTTGGCGACCGCGCCTTCGTTCACTAAACAAAAGCAAAACAAAAAAACCGCCGGGAAACGCTGGCGGTGAGTGGAAACTTCCTCCAAGCTGAAGTGGAGATCTACAGCTTCAACCTTCCCTCGCCAGACGGCACGCGACAGCGGCACGGACAATATCCGCGCCTCGCCCAGCCAATCTGGAAGTTAATGTTCATAAAAAAATCATACTGCACGCCACGCGATCTGCGCAAGTTTTCCTTGCCACGTAAAAACTATCGTCCACGCAAAAGCTCTAGAATTTCCTTTCCGTAGCGTTCCAGCTTGATTTCGCCAATGCCCGGAACACCCCTTAGCTGCGGCAGTGACGCCGGCTTCCGCAAGCAAAGATGCTCCAGCGTGGAGTCGTGCAGAATGACGAACGCTGGCACCTTATCCGCTCTGGATCTCTCGAGTCTCCATTGTTTCAATACAGCCAGAAGCGCCTCATCGATTTCCAGAGATGCCGTAATGGCGACGCCCTTATCCTGTTTCGTTTTTGACGCGACGCGCACGGTGCGTTCCGCAATTTCGACTTTCCAGTCGACGGGAGGAAGACACACGTCGCATGCTTGGCAATTCTCCCAGGCTACCTTTTCGCCGAAATGATTGCAGATCATCTTATGCCGGCATTCCTTCGATTCGGCAAACCCGCGCACCTCGTGATATCTGTCCCACGAACGTCTTTTTTCCGCGGGATCGAAAATCTGTTCGATGAAGTAAGCAAGCAGGCCGGCATCCCTCTTCTGCCAGAGGAGAAAGCAATCGGAAGGCTTGCCGTCACGCCCGGCGCGCCCCGCTTCCTGATAATACTGTTCAATCGATTTCGGCAGCGAAAGATGCACCACCGTGCGCACCGCGCTTTTGTTGATGCCCAATCCAAAAGCCACGGTTCCAACCAGCACGCTCACTTCGTCCGCCATCCATCGTTCCTGGTTTTTCTTGCGCTCTGCGCTATCCATATCTGCGTGATAGCCGATAGCTGCAATTTTATTTTCCCGCAGCATCGTTACGGTTTCACCTACCCTCTTGATCGTCGGCGAATATACGATCGCCGCGCTGCCGGTGTGCTTTCGCAGAATCGTTAGAAGCTTGCTGTTCTGTGTCCTTGAATCACATAAGACGACGCGATAGTTCAGGTTCTTGCGGTGAAAGCTTGCAATGAACTTGCCCGGATCTTTCAATTTCAGTTGCGCGATGATGTCGTGGCGCACATGCCGCGTGGCGCTGGCCGTAAACGCCGCAATCGGTTTTTGCGGAAATTCCTTGCGCAGCGCTTTCATTTGCCGGTAGTCCGGCCGGAATTCGTGGCCCCATTCGGAAATGCAATGCGCTTCATCAATGGCGAAAAATGATACTGGCACTTTCGCCAGCCATTCCAGCATTTCCTGCTTGGCCAGGCGTTCCGGCGAAAGATACAGCAAGCGAAATTCACCGGCCTCCGCACGGCGTTCGGTGTCGCGTTGCTCGTTCCACGATTGACTGCTATTCAGGACTGCGGCGGGAATCCCCATCTGATCGAGCTGCGCAACTTGGTCCTGCATCAGCGCGATCAGCGGCGAAACCACGATCGCGGTTTTTCCCGTTTGCAATACGGCCGGCAACTGATAGCACAACGATTTCCCGCCGCCAGTAGGCATCACCACGCACACATCCCGCCCAGCAAGAATGTTGCACACGATCTCTTCCTGCTTGGGACGAAACGCGTCGTAGCCCCAATAGCGTTTTAGTGCATCTTTCAGTGCGCCAGCAGAAATCATGGGTTGAGAAAGTTTGAGCGAATGAGCACAGCGCTACAAGGCTGAAACAAAAAGATTTAACGGCAGAAAAGTGTTTAGTGAAATCTCACGTATTCGAAGTTGATAGGCTGCGTGTTGATGCCGCGTTCGGGAGGCGCGATCCAGCTGGCCATTTTGCCGCGTTCGAAGACGCCGTGCATCACGCTATGCACATACGCGCGATCATCCGGTGTCGGCAGCCATTCATCCAGATGCGAGTTGAACTCCTCCTTTGTGATCGGTTTACCTTCCGGATTCGTCGCGACGTTTGCCCAGCTTCCCACCGTGCGGCGAAATCTCGTGCTCGGCAACGTCATCCGCTGGGGATAGCCGGCTTCTTCTAAATGGCGATTCCAGCGCGCCAGACCTTTTTCGCAATCGCGTACGTACGCTTCGCGAACGACTTCGTTTACGGCGTTGCGCATGGGAATTCTTTCTTCGCGCACGCCACCTTTCCCATCGGGCAATTCAAGCGTGAAGCTCGATTCCGCTTCGATGTGATCTTCGTATCTGATTTCGTCCGGGCGCCCCTTCAAACCATTTGCGAAATACGATGCGGCATTAGAGGAAGAATCTCCTCCGAACAAATCCAGCGAAGAACTGAACCAGAAATTCAGGTATTTCTGAGTGGTAGGCAAATCGATCACGCCAGCTTTGCGCAACGCGACTGGATCGTCGGTTCCCAATTCTTTCATCACTTCGATCGTGCGTTTGATTACGCGGGCGATTCCAGTGTCGCCCACGAACATGTGATGAGCTTCTTCGGTCAGCATGAATTTGCAGGTCCGCGACAGCGGATCGAAACTTGATTCCGCCAGCGATTTCAATTGGAATTTTCCGTCGCGGTCGGTGAAATAAGTGAACATATAAAAACTCAGCCAGTCGCTGATCGGCTCGTTGAATGTGCTCAGGATGCGGGGCTTGTCGGCGTCGCCAGAGTGACGTTCCAGCAATTCTTCCGCTTCTTCGCGGCCATCGCGACCGAAATATGCGTGAAGGAGATAGACCATGGCCCAAAGGTGGCGGCCTTCTTCAACGTTTACCTGAAAAAGATTCCGCAAATCATAAAGAGACGGCGCGGTATGACCAAGCAATCGCTGTTGTTCAACAGAAGCAGGTTCGGTGTCGCCTTGCGTGACGATTAGCCGCCGCAGCGTCGAACGGTGTTCGCCAGGCACCTGCTGCCAGACTGGCTGGCCGAAGTGATCGCCGAAACCGACGCGCCGATCGTTTTCTTCCTGTGCCAAGAAAACTCCCCAGCGATAATCGGGCATTTTCACGTAGTCAAACGTGGCCCAACCTTTGGTGTCCACGCTTATCGCCGTACGCAGGTAAACACTGGAAGCGTTGAAATCGCTGGGTCCCAGCCCGTGCCACCAGCTCAAAAATTCCGGCTGCCAGTGTTCCAGCGCGCGCTGCAACGTGCGATTCGCGCCCAGCCCCACGTTGTTCGGTATGCGGTCCTGGTAATTCGATTCCATTACACACGCTCCCGGTCGAATTTCGCTTTCGATCCTTTGCCAAAAAGTTTTAGTGCGCCCTGCTCGCCAGTGGCGTTAGGGCGGATGAATATCCAGTTTTGCCAGGCGGAAAGCCGGCCAAAAATTTTCGTGGCGGTAGTTTCCGCGCCGGGAAAACGCAGGCACGCTTCCATTCCGGTAAGCGCGTCGGGCGAAAGACTGGTGCGTTCTTCGATGGCCATGCGAATTTCGTCTTCCCAATCGAGATCGTCAGGCGCAACCGTAACCAAGCCGAGATCGATTGCATCCTCGGCGAGCAGTTCCTCACCCGCTTTCACTTTTAACTTCGCAAGTTTTTGCAAATCGCCGCGGAACCGCGTTTCGAGCCTGCTCCGTCCATTCACCATGGGACAAATTCCGAAGTTTACGGCGCTGAGCGCAATTCTTGGCGAGACAGTTTTCCCGTCTTTCGCCTTGGATTCTTCGTCAGGTAGCGCCAGCATGTACGAACGATCCGCTGCCAGCGCCAGTTCGAACAGCGCGCCGGCGAAACACGAGCCCTGATCGATGATGGCGAACATGCTGCGCGAGGAGACATCGAGACGCGCGAAAGTTCTGCGCAGTAAGCCGACAGTCTCCCGCACCAGCCAGTCTTCGCGCGAATTGGCCAGGAAAACATCCACTTGGAGCAGCGGGTCAATTTCGCCTTCGGTCTTTAAAAGGAGCAATCCGAGTTCCGGCTCGTTGGCGCGCAACAGCAAGATGGCATCGTCGAGTTCGCGAGCCATGGCCAGCGGCCACCAGGAATCGCCAGAGGCGTGAATCGCGGCGATCGTTTCCGGTTGGGCACCCTGTGGGCCGCGAATCGTCATCGTTGCGGTTCCTGCTTCGCGATCGAAAACTACATTCACATGCGGATAGTGATAGCCGGAATCGTCAATTTTTCTCGCCAGCGGCCGCAATTCAATTCCCTTCACCGCCGCTGGGCGCGTGGAGGATGCAACCAACTTCGCGGCGCGATCGTGTACAACTTTGGAAAAATTCGCGGGAGCCACAACGTCATCCACTAGGCCCCACAATTTTGCGCGTTCGCCTTTCACGCCGTCCGGGTTGGTGCAAAACAGATCGGCGAGATCGCGGCGCACTTTGCGTTTGTCCACCACGCGAGTCAGGCCGCCGGTGCCCGGCAGCACACCGAGCAGCGGAGTTTCCGGCAAGCTCACCGCGCTGGAGCGATCATCGATTAATAAAATTTCGTCGCAGGCGAGAGCCAGTTCGTAGCCGCCGCCCGCGGTTGTGCCGTTCAACGCGGCCAGAAATTTCAAGCCATCGTGACGGCTGGAATCTTCCATGCCGTTGCGCGTTTCGTTGGTAAATTTGCAGAAATTTACTTTCCAGGCATGCGAAGAGCTGGCCAGCATGTAAATATTTGCGCCAGCGCAGAACATTCTTTCCTTCGCGCTGGTGATGACGACGCAGGCGACTTCCGGATGCTCGAAACGGATTCGTTGCAGCGCGTTGTGCAGTTCGATGTCCACGCCCAGGTCGTAGGAATTCAGCTTTAGTTTGTAGCCGGGGCGGAGGCCGCCGTCTTCATCCACGTTCATGGCGAGTGTGGCGATGCGGCCGTCGACTTTTAGTTTCCAGTGGCGGAATTCGCGTGATGGCGTGCTGAAAAGGACGAGTTCTTTCTCTTTGGTAACGGCGTTTTCCATCGCAAAACCTCGAAAGCAGAAGCGTCCGGATTGCTTGCCGGGCCCGACAGTTGAATTATAGACCCGCGATGAAATTGCGATAGGAACTATAGTTCCTATTTTGTGGCGAGCGGCTCGGAGGATGCGGTAGCGGTTCGAAGCGAAGATCGGGAGCTGGGCTCCCGCTCTCCAGAGAGTCAGAATGGAATGACCGGTTCCGATTCGCAGGCGCGGGTTATGCTGCGAATCGGAAGATCTGCAGTACAAGGCCACAAGCGAAGGGAGCCGGTCAATGAAGAAATAAAGTTTGTCGGTTAGATCTCCACGCGAGAGACGATTGCGATCAGGAAGCATAGTTCCTGATTTATGGCGAGGGGCGCGAGAGCAGGGCTAACGCCTGCAGGCTCTGCTTTACGGTTTGATTGG
>Ga0210406_10003266_pt1 | contig 17919 bp, 11 predicted proteins | sample IncBWC30MmetaG_FD_155454 | JGI IMG/M metagenome (GOLD analysis project Ga0210406, IMG submission 155454) | Forest soil microbial communities from Barre Woods Harvard Forest LTER site, Petersham, Massachusetts, United States - Inc-BW-C-30-M | ecosystem: Environmental > Terrestrial > Soil >... | reverse complement strand
AAAGCCTTAGCCCTTGGGACGTAGTACCGAAGACCGGTTCTAACCTGAACTCCTGTCCCATTCCCTTTGTACACTTCTTGCCCCAATATTCCAGTTAACCCCGGTGTCAAAACCGGGGCGCGGGTTTGCCCTCAACCATGCAAAAAGATCGTTACGAGATCCTTGGCCCCCTGGGTTTCGGCGCCACCAGTCGCGTGGACAAAGCCCGCGACAAGATCATTGGCCGAACCGTAGCCATCAAGACGCTCGTTCACTCTTTTGGCGCCGCCCCGCAGCAAAAACAATTCTTGCGTGAAGCGCAAATCGTTGGCCAGCTTTCCCATCCCGCGATCGTCAACCTGTTTGACGTCGGCGTTGAAGAAACCGGCATCGCTTATCTAGTGATGGAATATGTGAATGGGCGGACCTTGCAGCAGGTTCTTTGCGAATCGCCCATTCCCTGGCCGCGCGCCTGCTCCTGGGCTGCGGACCTGGCCACGGCGCTGGGCCGAGCCCACCACGCCGGCATCATCCACGGCGACGTCAAGCCCGCGAACATCATGATCACCGAAGAAGGCGAGGTAAAGCTCAGCGACTTCGGCATCGCGCGCTTTGCCACGCAAGTTTCTGGTTCGGGACGCATCATGGGCACTCCGGCGTACCTGGCTCCGGAGCAAATCATGGGCGAGCCCCACAGCACTCGCTCTGACCTGTTCTCCCTGGGGATTGTTCTTTATCAAATGCTGACTGGTCTACCGGCGTTTGACGGGAGCTCCGTCGCTGCGGTCTGCGCTCAGATCCTCACCAGCGATCCTGTTCCGCCCTCGAAGCGCAACCCCGCGCTGCCTGCTGGCCTGGACCACATTGTTATGCGCTGCCTGGCGAAGAAGGCGGAAGATCGCTACCCCTCGGGCGAAGCCTTGGCGGCTTCATTATTTCCCTTGACGCGCCGAGCTCCCGTTTCGCAGCCCGCTGCCACGACCCTTTCTTGGTGGTCGCGCCCCCTGCAGTCGCGCGATATTTGGGCCTTTGCCTCCGTCATTTTGCTGGCTGGCGGTAGCGTACCGGTAGGTCGTGCGGTCGTTTCTCACTTCCACCTGCCACCTACGCCTGCACCGATCACCTCGTTCGCAGCGCCTAAGGCGCCGGAAGACTTGCTCGGTTATCCCGCCACGGAAGTTGCCATTGCGTCGGCCGAGATTATCCCTGCCGCGAGCCTCGTCCCGCCAAAGAGAATTCGCATTGCGCCGCGCTCGGCGAGCCAAGTCCATCGTAATAGCGAAGTGCCTCGCGCCGTCGTGCCAACCACCCAGGATGCCCATTCGGATGTGACGGTGCCTGTGCTGGCGCTGCCGACACAGGCCGCCTCGCCCATTCCCGTGGCTATGCAACGCGCCTCCCTGCGGATCAAAATTGATACGAGCGTTGGCGATGGCACACTCGCCATCTTCGCAGACCACGAGCTTTTGCTAACCACTGGTCTGCGCGACCAGGCCGCGGCTGACCCAATGCGCCTCGACCGGCTTTTGCCTGCCGGACCGCATCAACTCCGGGTAGCGCTCTATCGTGCAGACAAGAGCCTGCAGACGGAAAAAGAAGGATTGGGCGAGCTTCGCGCTGACGCAGAAAACACGCTGACTATTCGCGTCAGCAAGCGTCCCAAGATGCTCGTTCGTCGCGAAACGGCTCTCGAAGTCATCTGGCCAAGTGCGATTGCGCCGCAACGCCAAAACGCTGCGTCGTCTCCATCCGTTACTACCGCTCTTAAATAGTCCCTCTACAAAGTTAGGTCCCGATCCCAAGACTTGAAGAGCGATTACGATAGAATGCCGCTGATTGATTTCATGGAGGTAGAGCGATGCCGCATGTGCAGATTACCTGGGTCGAGGGACGCACGCCGGAACAGAAGCGCAAGATTGCTCAGCGTATTACAGATGTCCTAATCGAAGACGGGCGGGCGAAGCGCGAGAACATCCACGTAGCTTTTCACGATGTTGCCGCGACGAACTACGCTGAAGCAGGCGTGTTGGTGGTCGACCAGAAACGAACGCCTTAAGAGCAAAGGGCGCGTTGTTGAAAAATGCGCCCTTTCACATCCGAAGAGTTACAGACGGATCGCCACAGTTACGAGGCTTGCAGGTCCCGCCGGATCAGCGTGAAATCCAAAAAATAGCCGATTCCGAGGGCGAGCGGAATAATCCCGAGCACCGCGGCGCTCCACGTGTCGGGTTCGTGTTCGATTTGCGCTATCAACCCCAGCGCTACCAGGAAGCCAAGGCCGCCGCACACGAACAAAATCCCCGAGCGCCGTGAGCGCGCCGCCTGCGTAAGCTCCGGTTCCATGGGCACGCTTACACCGCGGGCGATGGCCGCAAGCCGCTCTTCCGTGCGTAGCTTTCGCACGCGGTAATAGGTGTACATCGCGCCCAGGGGAATGCCCAGGCTCATAATCACAGCCACTAACCCAATGATTGTGCCGTCCATTTTTCGCTCCTAGATTTCTCTTAGGCGCCCCTTGCGCCGAGCACTTGTGTAGGAACTGCTGTCGATGGAGGTACGCTGCCCGGCTGAAGAAAGTTCCGTGACATTGGGAGCTAAGCGGAAACTCAATTTTAGACAGTGCTTACTATACAGGGCGCTCGGAATCGGGCGGTTTACGGAAGTTCGCGAACCTGCATGGATTGGTCAATCACCATCTCCGGGTAACGAAACTGTGAGCCGGCCGGAGCGGGAGCGTGGCGTGCAGTTGCGGTGAAATCATTGCCGGAGCACTCGACGGTGTAGGAGTAACCATCACGCTCAGGGCGCGACATGCTCATAGAGCCGGAGGCCAGCAGTTCATCCATCGTCATGCAATGGCCGTCGACACCGATGCTCGCGCGTTCAGCCTTGGCGATTTGCAGCAGGTCCATACGCACGCCAGTAATGCTGACCGCTTGGGTCGCGACAGTGCCTTCCGCGGCGGTGGGGATCTTCTTCAAATAAAGCAGATAGATGCCCATGAGGAAGCTGGCGGTAACCAGGAGCGAGACAAAAATCTTCATATTGAAATTGTGCGGGCGATGAACGGCGTGTGCAACCGCTGCGTTGAGGAGCGTGCGGAAGGAAACAACAGCGCGCTTTGCGCAGCTGCTAATGGGTGCCTCTAGACTCACACCTGCCTCCGAAACCCCCTTCCTCGGCGCAATTTTCCGTTTTCTATGGTTAAGAATGACTGTGTCCCTGGTGGAACTCGGCATAGAGAAGCTTCGCGAAGAGGAGTTGGAGGAAGCCCGCGCCATTCAAGGCGTGATGCTGCCCACGGAACCATTGCGCGCAGGCGCCGTCAGGATCGTCGCAGTCCTGGCAATGCAACGCAGGCGCCGAATTCGCCGTCCAATTGCTGGGAACTGAAAAACTAGGGCGTTTGTGCGGCCTTCCCGAGTGGCGTACACTGAATAATTCGCAGCCCCGTCTAATTCGGAGTGAGGATTCCTTGACCACATTTGCTCGTACTCGCATCAATTTCGTTGCGGCCGGCGTGTTCGCGCTGGCTTTGGTTGGAACGCAGAAGAGCCCAGCCGCAGCGGCCACCCCGCCCGCAACTCCGCCCGATGCCCCTCAGGCAAAGCCATCTCCGCTGTTGGGCGTTATGAAGGGGGAACTGGACCGCTCGTTCAAGACTCTGAGCACCCAGGATCCGGCGGCGTACTACATCGGCTATACGGTTACAGATACCCAGCGCGCGGACGTTTCCGGCTCCAATGGTGCGCTGCTCACCAGCAGCGAGAACCGCAATCGCTGGCTGGAAGTCTCGGTCCGCACCGGCAACTACGACCTGGATAACACGCACAAGATTGGCGAGCGTCAGTCGCAGAATGGCGGCCCGGGCACGGCTGTGCCCATCGATGACGATCAGGAAGTGTTGCGCCGCGAAATCTGGCTGGAGACGGACAAGCAGTACAAATCCGCCGCCGAATGGCTGATCAAGATCAAAACAGGGCGCGAAGTTAAGGTTGAAACGGCGGAAGGGCGCGCGCCAGATTTTACACACGAGCAGCCGCACACCTACATTGGCCCGGAGACGTCGTTCGTTCTCGAGCGGAAGCCCTGGGAAGAAAAAGTGCGCGCCTACACGAAGGCGTTTCGCGATTCACCGGCAGTGATCAACTCGATTGTGACCTTTTCCGCGCAGGCGCAAAATGCGTATCACGTAACCAGCGAAGGCACGCAACTGCAATTTGGCCAGATTCGATACCGCCTGGAGCTTTTCATTCAGGGCAAGGCGCCAGATGGCATGGACCTGAACCGCTACTACAATTTTGATTGGGTCAAGCCCGCGGATGCCCCGGACGACCAGGCCGTCTACGCGGCGGAAGCGACGATGCGCAAGGAATTGGAGGGACTGGTCGCTGCCCCAATCAACGAACCGTCGGTCGGCCCAGCGCTTCTCACCGGGCGCGCCGCCGCCGTCTTCTTCCACGAGGTATTCGGCCATCGCGCCGAGGGCCACCGCCAGAAGGACGTAGCGGAAGGCCAGACCTTCGCCAAGAAAGTCGGCGAGCCGATTTTGCCGCCGTTCCTGAGCATCGTGGATGACAGCACGATGCGCAAACTGGGCCACGACGACCTCCTCGGATACTACGAATACGATGACGAAGGTGTTCGGTCCCACCGCGTCGTATTGGTCGACCATGGCGTTTTGAAGGATTTCGAGATGTCCCGTTCGCCCCTGGTGGGTTTCGAACATTCCAATGGCCACGGCCGCCGCCAACTCGGCGCTTCGCCCGTTTCACGGCAGGGCAACTTGATCGTCGAAAGCAGCAAGGCGGTCACCGACGCGGAGCTTCGCGCGAAGCTGATCGAATTAATCAAGCAACAGAACAAGCAGTTCGGTTTGCTGATCGACGACATTGCCGGCGGTTTCACATTCACTGGACGTGGGCAGCCGCAAGCATTTCAGGTGCTGCCGCTGGTCGTTTACAAAGTGTATGCCGACGGCCGTCCCGATGAGCTCGTGCGCGGGGTGGATATAGTGGGAACGCCGCTCGCCGCGTTGACGAAGATCGTAGCCACCGGCAACAAGCAGGAAGTCTTTAACGGTTATTGCGGTGCGGAATCCGGCTCAGTGCCCGTTTCCGCGGCCTCGCCGGCGATTTTGACCTCGGAGCTCGAAGTGCAGAAGAAAGAAAGCTCCACCGATCGTCCGCCGATTCTCCCGGCACCCGCGCACGATATTCTCAAAGCGGGAGGCCCGCAATGAGCCGCGCGCGAATGTTCAAGGCATTTGCAGTTATAGCCATGGCGCTCAGCAGCATCATGCCAGCCGCGCGAGCCGCGCAGGCACAGCAGGACAATGATCAAACGCTGCGCGCGATGCGAGACGAAATGACCCGCTCAAAGACGCGCTTGGAGCTGAGCATTCCCGGCACGCAGCAGCCCGTGCGCCCCTACTACGTCGAATACCGCTTGCTCGATCTCGACGTGCGCGAAATCGTCGCGGAATTCGGAACCTTGGTGAGCACCACGCGCGGGCGCAACCGCTTCATGAACGTGGAAGCGCGCGTCGGCACCTACAAGCTGGACAGTTCCAATTTCATCAGCGATGAAGGCTTCCGCGGCTTTATCGGTTCGCAGGGCTCCGTGGGCATCGACCGCGATTACGATTCACTTCGTCAGGATCTGTGGATTGCCACGGACCAGGCTTTTAAGCAAGCCGTCGAGACCTACTCCCGCAAGCAGGCCTATCTAAGCAGCTTGGCCCGGCAGTCGAATATCGACGATTTCTCGAAGTCTCAGTCGATCCAGCAAATAGAGCCGCTCGTCACTCCCGATTGGGGAAATCGCAATTGGGAGAATGAAGCGCGGCAGTCTTCCGCAACACTCCGTCTGTTCCCGGATATTTACGAAACACGCGTCACCTACTACCTTGTGTACGCAACCGAATACCTGCTGACCAGCGAAGGGACCGAGATTCGCACCAACCGCTCCTACGCGGCAGTCGAGGCAGGCATGAACACGCTCGCCAGTGACGGCATGCCGCTGAGTCACCTCTATGCTTCGTACGCGCCGAAACCGACTGATTTGCCCAATGTCGATGCAGTGCGCAAAGGCCTGAACGTGTCAGCCAGCGAACTGATGGCTTTGCGTGTTGCCAAGCCTGCAGAGGATTACACTGGCCCGGTCCTGTTTGAAGCGCGCGCCGCGGCGCCCCTTGTTGCGCAGGTGTTCGGTCCCGCGATGAACGGTTCGCGTCCACCCCTCGCGTTTCAGCCTGTAGTCGAGCAGATGCTGAGCGGCCTCGGCGGTAAAAGCGACTGGGCTGGCCGAATCGGTTCGCGGGTGCTGCCGCCAACCGTCAGCCTCATCGATGATCCCACTGCCAAGGAGTTTCATGGCACGCCGCTGCTTGGCGGGTACGCCGTGGACGACGAAGGCGTTCGCGCGCAAAAAGTCACCGTGGTGGACAAAGGCAATTTGAAGGAACTGCTGATGTCGCGTCGCCCCGGTCCAGATTCGGGGGAGTCCAACGGCCACGGGCGGTCCGGATTCCTTGCCGACGCCAAACCGACCATGAGCAATCTCTTTTTCAATGCCTCCGAAACTGTTTCACCCGCGGAGCTGAAGAAGAAATTCATCGACCAGTGCCGTTCGGAAAAGCTGGAATACTGCATCATCGTGCGCGAAATGGACAATCCGACGCTCAGCCTGTTGCATCAGGAAGACTTCTCGGAACTGCTGGCGAGTTTCGGAGGAGGCGCGGGAACCGGCGACCGCCTGCCACTGGTGGTCTACAAAGTTTATCCGCAAGATGGCCGCGAAGAAATAATTCGCGGGGCGCGCATCATTGGCTTAAACACGCGCTCCCTGCGCAATCTCGCAGGCATCGGTAACGACAATTTTGTCTATAACTACATGCAGAGCGCGGTGGCCGGATTCTCAGGAACGGCCCTGGGCGCATTCGGATCGGCGCAAGGTGGGCTCCCCGCCTCTGTGGTAGCTCCATCGCTGCTCTTTGAAGAATTGGAAGTGCGCGGCGCGCGCGGTGAGCCGAAGCGGCTGCCCTTGTTGCCTGCGCCCGCGCTGACCGCCGCGAAGTAATCACGCAGGCGTTAGCCGGTCGTACGCTGCGGTTATTGCTTTACATCCGCAAGCAAATCTTCATGGTCATTAATCGAGAGCCGGTCAATCCGTACAGGCAGCGTCAAATCCAGCGGCTCCGTCGGATGCGTGATACCGAGCGTTCCCAGCCGCATCGTCTTGTCTCCCGAGTGCGCATAGAGCGGTATGACGTCCTTCCACATATCCGGGACGCCGGAGCGCGTGATCTCACCCTTGACGTGCGTCTTGCCATCCGGACTAGCTTCCAAGCTCACCCGGAAGTTGTAGTGCGGAATCCCTGTGCCATAGACGTACTGGTTGAAAAACCAATCCATCTTGTGATTGCCGTCCAAATCCATGTTGCGCGTCATATGCTTTTCCACGATGGACTTGAAATCCTCCGTGGAAGCGGGCCGATTGTCGAACGTTTTGCAGTAGTCCTGCATCATCGCTTTGAACAAGTGATCGGGGTCGGGGTTCCGCGGGTCAACGAGCTGCTCGCGTAGCATTTGCAAGACATATCCGCCCTTTGAGTAGATCAGGTTCTGATACGAACTCGGACTCGTTTCCGAAGAACGGATGCGGCGCCCCATCCAAATCGGCCCCAAAGAGTCCACTTGATGCATTTTGACGTCGCCCGTTTGCAGTAGCTCTTTGTCTCTTCGAAACTGGTCGAGAAACTCTTTTTGGTTCTGGCGAAACTGCACGTAGAGCTTGCCTGAAAATTCCGCGAATCCTTCGGAGAGCCACTGATCGTGGTAGCTCTTCCATCCCACGCGATGGCCCCACCACTGGTGCGAGCTTTCATGACCTCGGAAGAAGTCTGTAAGGCCGGTCTGGTTCCTCATGCCAAGTTCATGGCGCTGCGTGGAATCCAAGAAAGTAAACCAGCCTAGGTAAAGAAGTCCCGGCCAGCCCTGACCATAACTGCCGATGATATTGGTCACCGCGAGCTGTTTGTAAGGGTAAGGACCAAAATAATTCTGGAACACGCGCAATGTATTAGCTGTTTCCGAACTGATTGTTTTGGTCAGGGCCGCGGCGCTGAAAGTACCTACGGCAGATTCGCTCCCGTGGCTGCCTCCAGGTCCGGCCGCTAGACTGTCCAACGGGTTGTCGAAATGGCTCTGGAGAGCCGCCAGTAGATCATCCGGCTGGCGATTGGCGTATACCTGCACCTCGACATCGCCCACCTTCTCGGTGGTGATTTTGTAATCGCCAAACGCAAACCCAGCCGCGGCAATCGGGATATCCGTGTTCCACGTCGTTATTAACTCTTTGCCGTCTGTGGTCGAGCTCACCTTGTTGCCCGTTGCCACCAGGCTGTATTTCTTTGGACTGCGAAACGTGAGATCAAAACTGGAGCGAAACGCAAACTCATCTACACCCAATTCGTTGGCGAACGCCGATGGATACCAACCAAAGCTGTGGCAGAAGTAATTGCCGCCGCCCACCTTCACGACCACGTGCTTGCCGCCGTACTGGAATTCCAACACCTCGTTGCGGTTGGTCTGCGTCGGCTCTTTCAACGCCACGGCGACATAGTCTCCATAGGATTGCGAGCGATCCTTTCGTTCGCGCGGCTGGAAAAATTCCAGTGCACGGCCCTGACCGTCTTTCACGGAACTGACGCGCAGATTGGAATCCAGTGCAAAAAGTAGAACCAGCTCGCCCGAATAGCGCGGTCGCACCGTGGCCTTGGCGGTGGCCGCGAGATCCGCATTATCCGCAAGTTGGGTGGTGATCTGATACGCCGGAATCAGAAAATCTTCCCGAGCGGCCGGATCGTCATAGGCGTGCCGGAAGTCACGCCCTCCCAATGGAAAATTCATCCACACGTCATTCATTTTGAACGCGCCGACATCTGCCCACCGTCCGATGCGGACTTCCTCTGGTTGCATAGCGTCATAGCGAACCTCAACCCACCCCTTTTCCTTCGTTTTCAAGTCCGCCAGAAAATAGGCCGTGCGCTGCCGGTCGGGTGACACTACGCTTTTAAACAAGCGTGGCAGGTACTCGGCGCCCATATCTTCGCGGTCCTTCTGGCGATTCGCATAAAGGTCGTCGCTTGCGGGGCCGTTGGCCTGCCACTTCACTTGCTTTGCGATTTCTTCAGCCAAGTTATCTGTGAAAGAAAAAGTGGCGTCCGTGAACGCCATGTTCAATTTGTCTTGCTTGGTGAAAAGCCAAAGCTGGTGCGCTTCGATAGGGTTTGGGGGAACCGCTTCCAGCCGCCCATTGCCATGGAATACCGCTCCGAAGACGACGCCATTCACGGGATTGGTGAGTTGGATCGTTCCGTCGGTGAGCGTGATGTGCACCGCGTCGCGAACAATGCTCACATTTTCGGCGCGCGCCGATTTTGAGGCATCCATCGACGGCGCCGAGAGTGCATTCCAAATCGTGACGGTTGTAGCCGGAGCGGGCGTTTGCCCGGCCACCGGAACAACGGCAAAAATCGACACGACGGCAAGGAGCTTGATTTTGCTCGGCATCGGAGGACCCCCACAGGACGGAAAAAAATAACATCGCCATTTGTATCGAGGCAAGTAGCAAATTGTGTACATCGGGACCGAGCCGCCTATATCGCCAAACGGCCCAAAGCGGCGAAAAGCGGCCGACTACGGTAGTCTAGGCGCACCGTGATAGCTGCTCACGCCGTCGAGGAAGTGAGGGAGAAGAAGCGCGCCGCGCTTTTGAGCGTGGCCTCGGCGCTCGCACTCGTCTCGCTCAAGACCTTCCTGGTGATTCGCACCGACAGCTTGGGCGTGTTGTCCGAAGCACTGCACTCCGGGCTCGATCTTGTGGCCGCTATCATCACCTTTCTGTCCGTGCGCGTCTCCGATGCGCCCGCGGACGAACGGCATCCCTACGGACACGGAAAATTTGAAAACTTTTCAGCGTTTGTCGAGACCGGTCTCCTGCTCTTGACCGCGCTGTACATCATTTACGAAGCGTTCATGCGGCTGTTTTTCCGCAGCGTGCACATTGCGCCGAGTATCACCGCCATCGTCGTGCTGTTGTTTGCGCTCGCAATCGATGTCACGCGTGCTCGAGCCCTGTCGCGCGTAGCTAAGAAATTCTCCAGCGATGCGTTAGAGGCCGACGCGCTGCATTTCTCGACCGACGTGTGGAGCACCGTCGTTGTCATTCTTGGCGTCGGCTTAGTGTGGGCCGGCGATGCCTGGAACATGCCCTACCTGGTCTACGCCGACGCGATCGCCGGTTTAGCCGTTGCAGCGGTCATCCTGTGGGTTGGCTCGCAACTCGGGCGGCGCACGGTCGACGCATTGCTTGACGCAGCGCCGGAGGGGCTGCAGCAGGAGATTGCCCGTGCCATCGCTCGAATGGATGGCGTGCTGGACGTCGATCGCGTCCGCGTGCGCCGCGCCGGCAACCACCATTTTGTGGATGCCACCGTGAGTGTGGCGCGCACAGCGAGCCTGGAACAGGTACACGAGCTCAGCGATGCTATTGAAAAACGCGTCGGCGAAATCGTTCCCTCGGATGTGATGGTTCATGCGGAACCTCGCGCCCCGCAAGGCGAACACTTGTTTGAAGCCATTCGCGCCGCCGCCCAGCGCATGGGACTCGGAATTCACGACCTAAGCGCCTTGCAACAGCAAGGGCAGCTTTTCGTCGAACTACATCTGGAAGTGGACGAAAATCTCAGTTTGCGCGATGCGCACCGCCAAGCCACCCAACTGGAAGAGGGAATTCGCGAACTGCGTGACGGCCCTATTGATGTGAACATTCACATCGAGCCGCTCGGACGCCATATTGCTACTCCGGATACCGGCGCTGGCGAGATGAAGCAGCTTTCCCGCACTGTCGAAGAATTCCTAAATTCACTGCCGGCGGAGTTCGATGAGTTGGTCAACTGCCACGATGTCCGCACGCGCCAGGTTGCGCACCATATTTTGGTCTCTTGCCATTGCACCATGAAGGGCGCGCTGCCCATAACGCAAATTCACGACGTGCTGGCGACACTCGAGGACCGCGTGAAGGAGCGTTTTCCCCAAATTCATCGCGTCACCATTCACCCCGAGCCCGTCGAAGGCTAGTCTGCTGCCTCGCTACGGTCAAAGACCTGCGCGGCCAATGCCAGGAGCGCGGGATAACACATCAGCACGTAGCGCGGCTCCGGTGTTTCCAGCGTCGTAAGAAACGCGGTCCGCAGCAGGATGAATGCGGCGAGCAGCGCGATTGCCCCCCGCGCAGCAGGCGCTCGCCGCCACAAACGCACCGCGCCCCAAAGCGCCAATCCGATATAGCCGATGTTTAGCAGGAAGACGCCCGCGGTCACCGATTGATCGACGGGATCATCCTCCCAGGATTGCACCAGCGGAAAGACCGTGCCGGAAAATGGCAGCAGCTCGATGCGTGGGGTGAACCACAATGTCAGCGCTCGCGCTGCGGGGAGCCACAAATAGGTGCGCAGCGGGCGACGTGCGGTTCGTTCGCGCGCGAGCTGTGCAAACGCCGCGTCTTCTTCCGGCGTGAGCGTCAAGTCCTCGTTGTATTGCTCGAGAATCATGGCCACCCGCTCTTTTTCGGCAGGCGTGTCGAACACCCGCGCCGGGACCTCGTTCACATCGATGGCTTCATCGTTTAGCTTCCACGGCACAAGATAAACTTCACGGAAGCGATAAAGCCAAGTCTTTTCCCAACTCATAAATCCGTAGGGCACCAATTCACCGGGCAAATTGGAATTTCTCGGCGCAAGAGGCTGGAATTCGTGCAGCGTCACAGCGTTGCGAATCGTCCAGGGCACCAGTGGAACTGCGCACAATGCAGCCATCAACGCCATAGTCTTCAGCCCGCGCAGACTTTCGCGCTGCCCGATAAGAATTGCGCCCAGCACCAGCCATGCCGCCACCAGGAGCAGCGGCGCTTCCGGCCGAAATAGTGTACAAAGGCCGACCAGCAGCGCCGACCAAGCCGCTAGGTACCCGTAGTCATTGCCAAGAATCCAGTGACGTTCGGCGAGTCGCCAACCCCGGCTTTGTGCGCGCGTAACCAGCAAGCAAAAAGGCAATAGCGCAGCCGTCGTGAAAAGTGTTGCGAATACTTCCGTCAACGGCACAGCCACATAGTTCGCGGTGAATGGGCACAGCGCTGCAAGCCACAGCGCCGCAAGGAATACACGCCGCGGCCGCGCGCGATCATTTGCGATAAGCACCAGCAACCCCGCGAGCGCTGCCGTCAGCAAGCACGTCAGCAAATCCACCACGACTTGCGCGAGCATCACCCACAGCCGCGCGGCCTCCCCTATTCGCCCTGTAAGCGCCCCGCTAATGGCATAGATCAGCGCCAAAAATGCCGGGTAGCCGGGCATACGCATGTCCACCGGCGTAACCTGATCGTGGACATTCATCGCGTAAACATGATGTTGCAGCCAATTCGCCGCGATCTGCTCGTACAACACCGTATCCCCGGAATTCGCTGGGTATTTCAGGACGAAAAAAAGCCGGAGGCAAACTCCGGCAATCAGTGCGGCAACTGGATTGGAGAAAATTCGCTTCATCTATCAATCGCATCTTACAATATAGAGCAGGCATTAGAGCGAACACAGTCGAGGGAGATGGATCCAGCCCGGCACGTTTCCAGGCCCCCCGCCTTGCCACCGGGCTGAAATGTTCATGAAAGAACGCCGACCAATTTTCTATGACGCGGAGCGTGTCCGCTGGCGCCGCACGCGCCGTGTGCTGGAGATTTCCGGCGCGCTATTGGTGCTCCTGCTTGCCTATTTTTTTGTCACCATCGCGGTTAGCGTCGAGCTTCCAGCCGGTTTGCTGCCCGACACTAAGCCCGCCTATCGCGCCCTGAAAATTAAAAAGAAGGTCCCCGCACGTGAAGGACGCCATCGGCGCATCTCCAATATCGGCACCGTGCCCGCCAGCTACGATCCGTTGCGCGCCGCCTTTTTCGTGAGCTGGGACGCCGCCAGTTTCGCTTCCCTCAAGAAGCACTATAAAGATATCGACGTTCTCATTCCCGACCAACTCCATGCCGTCACGCCGGATGGCGCGCTGACCATCGTGGACTACGAGCGCTATCAGACCGTAAAAGCGAGCCCCACGCAGGCCATAGCTATCCTCAGAGACGACAAGCTCCATCGCTGGATGAAATCCGCCAACATCGAACTTCCCATCATGGGTTTGCTTGACAATTACGACGGCCGCACCTGGCGCGTCAAAGAAATGGCCGCCATGCTCGGCAACAAAACGGCACGCCAGAACCTCGTTCGCGACGTCGTGGACTACACGGTGGGCTCCCACCAGGCCGGCGTAGTGGTCGACTTCGAAGAAGTCCCCGACGCCACCCAGCCGCATTTTCGCGAATTTGCCGCCGAGCTTGGCCCCGCATTGCATTCTGTCGGATTGAAATTGATGATCGCGCTCCCCGCGCGCGACGACGCCTACGACTACAAATTCTTTGGCAGAGAGTGCGACGCCATCGTACTCATGAACTACGACCAGCACTGGCTCACTTCGCCGCCAGGTCCCGTCGCCGCGCAAGACTGGTTTGTCGAAAACCTACGCCAGGTGCTGGAAGATGTGCCCGCGCAAAAAGTTGTCGTAGGCATCGCCAACTACGCCTATGACTGGCCGGAAGGCGGCAAGAAGCGCAACGAGAGCGCGAAAGAAATGAGCGTGCAAGAGGCCCTGCTGCACGCCTACGAATCCGAAACCGAAGTTGAGTTCGACGCTGCCTCGCTGAACCCGCATTATTCCTATTCCGATGAGCACGATCACACCCACCAGGTCTGGATGCTCGACGCCGTCACCGCTTACAACCAGTTACGCGCCTGCGAGCGCATGGGGGTGCAAGGCACTGCCCTTTGGCGCTTCGGTTCCTCGGACACATCGATCTGGCCAGTGTGGGATTCCCCTCGTCCCGACGATGCCGTCCGCGCAAAAATAAAAGACATTCCGCCCGGCCCCGACCTGATCCTCGAAGGCGATGGCGACGTCTGGCATTTCACCGACACGCCCAAAAGCGGCCTGCGCAGCTTCGTCTACGACGCGTCCAGCGATCTCTTCACCAGCGAGAAATACGAAAAATACCCGCTTTCCTACAACATTGATCAAATTGGCGCGGCGGACAACAAGATCGCGCTCACCTTCGATGACGGGCCCGATATCCGCTGGACTCCGAAAATTCTCGATATCCTCAAAGAAAAGCATGTGCCGGCCACGTTTTTCGTAATCGGCGTGGATGCCAGCCAATTTCCGGAAATCGTCAAGCGCGAGTACGCGGAAGGCCACGAAATCGGAAACCACACCTACACCCATCCCAGCTTCGACGACATCTCGAAAACCGAAATTCACTGGCAGTTGAATCTCACCCAGCGCCTGATCGAGAGCACCATAGGCGTCAAATCAATCCTCTTCCGCCCGCCATACGGTATCGACCATCAACCGGAATACGCCGAAGAAGTTGCGCAATTGCCCATCGCGCAAGACATGGGCTACCTCATCGTTGGGCAAAAAATCGACGCCCACGACTGGCGTCAGGTGGACGGCAAGCAGATTCCCGCGCAAGAAATTGTCGACAACGTTGTTCGCCAGGCGGGCATGGGTAATATCGTCCTTTTTCACGACGGCGGCGGCGAGCGCGCCAACACCGTTGCTGCTTTGCCTCAGGTGATCGACAAGCTCCGCGAAGAGGGCTATCAGTTCGTCTCCGTCCCCGACCTCCTGGGAAAAAAACGCGCCGAAGTGATGATGCCGCTCTCCGCTCAGGAAAAATTGGAAGCGCGCGCGGACTCATTTATCTTCGGCCTCTGGCACTGGTTCCGCGTCAGTATCGCCACCATTTTCATCGTCGGCATTGTGATGGTCAGCGGCCGCGCGCTGATTATCGGCATCTTGGCCCTCATCGAAAAGCTGCGGCCTGATCATTTTGTGCTGCCCAATCCCGCGCCCAGCGTTTCCGTGCTCATTCCCGCCCACAATGAAGAAACCGTGATCGTGCAGACGGTGAAGTCCGTTCTCGCGTCCGACTTGAAAGATTTGCAAGTCATCGTCGTCAACGACGGCTCCAGCGATCGCACCGGCGAATTGCTCGACGGAAATTTCGGCCAAAATCCTCGCGTTCGCATCCTGCATCAGGTCAATCGCGGCAAAGCCGCCGCGCTCAGCCGCGCCCTCGGCGAAGCGCAAACCGAAATCGTAGTCACTATCGACGCCGACACCGAAATCGAGCCGGACGCCATCGCCAAGCTGCTGCGCCATTTTTCGGACGAAAAAGTGGGCGCGGTCGCTGGCAACGTAAAAGTTGGCAACCGCTCTCGCTGGCTCACGCGCTGGCAGGCCCTCGAGTACATCACCAGCCAAAACATGGAAAAGCGCGCCTTCGACCTGCTGAACTGCATCACGGTCGTCCCGGGCGCCCTGGGGGCCTGGCGCACAAGAGCCATCGAAGCCGCCGGAGGAATCACCGCGGACACCGTCGCCGAAGACGCAGACCTAACCATCGCCATCCGCCGCCTCGGCTGGCACGTCGACTACGAAGAAGAAGCTGTGGCCTGGACCGAAGCTCCGGAAACCCCAGGCATGCTGATTCGCCAAAGGTTCCGCTGGACCTTCGGCACGCTGCAATCCTTCTGGAAGCATAGTGATACGCTCTTCCGCCCGAAGTACGGCACGCTGGGCCTGGTCGCCCTGCCCAATATCTTCGTCTTCCAGCTCCTGCTCCCGCTGATCTCCCCGGTCATCGATCTGCTCTTCCTCGGCTCCGTAATCGCCTGGGCGCTCGCGCAGTACCACATCATCCGGCTCCCGCTGCTCTCCGCGACCGCCACCTCAGATCTCGAACGCTCGGTTCTATTCTTCCTCGGCTTCCTCTTGATCGATATGCTGACCTGCGTCCTCGCCTTTGCTCTCGAAAAAAAGGAGGACTGGACCCTGCTCGTCCCCGTGCTCCTGCAGCGCTTCTACTATCGCCAATTAATGTACGTAGTCCTTTTCCGCTCCGTAAAAGAAGCCGTCAGCGGCCGCCCCGTCGGCTGGCGCGGTGTCGAGCCGGAAGCCCCCCGCACCGTGGCCCCCGCATAGATTTTCCCTGCTCACGTTCGGCACCCTTTCGCGTCTGAACCGATGTCTTCTCAGCCACCCTTTCACCGTGGATGCAAGGCCGTGCCGTGTGAAAGTCCGTTCATTTTCATCCACGGTACGAGTGTTGTAGGATAGCGCTCTCCCAAAGGAGGACCTATGGCCACCACTTTTATCCTCAACGGAAAGTCCCAAACGGTCGACGTCAGCCCAGACATGCCGCTCCTCTGGGTCCTGCGCGACACCTTGAACATGACCGGCACGAAGTTTGGCTGTGGCATGGCGCTGTGCGGCGCTTGCACCGTGCACATCAATGGTGAGGCCACACGTTCCTGCATCACCACCGTCGCGAGCGTCGCAGGAAAGAAAGTCACCACCATCGAAGGCCTGTCCGCCGACGGCACCCACCCCGTCCAGCAAGCTTGGATCGCGGAAGACGTTCCGCAGTGCGGCTATTGCCAGTCCGGCCAAATCATGTCCGCCGTCGCCCTGCTCTCCAAGAAACCCAATCCGACTGACGCCGATATCGACGACTTCATGAGCGGCAACATCTGCCGCTGCGGCACCTATCAGCGCATTCGCAAAGCCATTCATCGCGCCGCGGCTACGCCCGCCACGAAGGCCAAATCAGCTTAACCCGCAGTCTTCCTACCCAAAGAAAATCGAGGTGCGTCATGACCACTGCCCCCGTTTTGAATCGCCGTGAGTTTCTGAAGACTGGAGCCGCGGGAGGTGCCGCGTTGGTCATTGCTTTCCACGTTCCGGGCTCCACGTACGCCGCAGCCGAAGATCAGGAAAAGAAACCTGCCAACCCGCTAAATGCCTGGGTACGCATTACTCCGGACAATCGCGTGACGCTCATTCTCGGCAAATCAGAAATGGGCCAGGGAGCCATGACCGCGCTCCCCATGATTCTCGCCGAAGAGCTTTATCTCGATTGGAAGCAGGTCAGCGTCGAGCAGGCCCCCACCGATCCCAAAATTTATGACCACGGAACGGGCGGAAGCGGCAGCGTGGCCGGTTCCTGGCTGCCTCTGCGCCGCGCAGGTGCGGCCGCGCGAGAAATGATGATCACCGCCGCGGCTACACACTGGAACGTCAGTCGCGATACCTGCAAAGCGCAGAACGGCGGCGTCCTGCACGGTGCCCGCAAGCAATTCTTAACCTATGGAGAACTCGTCGAGGACGCCTCCAAACTCCCCCTCCCGGACTTCAACACCGTTCCGCTAAAAAATTCCGACGACTTCACCATCGTCGGCCACGATCGCAAGCGCTTCGAGGCCGCCGCCAAATCCACAGGCGCGGCAAAGTTCGGCATCGACTCTCGCACGCCCGGCATGGAGTACGCCGTCATCGCCCGCTGCCCGATATTCGGCGGCAAAGTCGCGAAATTCGACGCCACCAAAGCCAAAGCTGTTCCCGGCGTGCGCGATGTGATCTCCATCGATGCTGTTGGCGAAGGCGCGTTTACCTCCGGCGGCGTTGTCGTCCTCGCGAACAATTCCTGGGCCGCCATCCAGGGCCGCAAAGCGCTCGACATCACCTGGGACGAAGGCCCGAACGCCGACGAATCCAGCGAGTCCCTGCGCAAGCACTTCGTCGAAAACGCCGCGAAACCTGGAAAAATCGTGCGCAACGACGGCGATGCCGACGCCGCTCTCGGTTCAGCCTCAAAGAAGATTGAAGTCGTGTACGAGCTGCCCTTCGCTCCGCACGCCTGCATGGAGCCGATGAACTGCACCGTGCACATCCGGCCCGAAGGCGCGGAGGCATGGGTTCCCACCCAAGCTCCGCAATGGGC